>Ga0056115_1000890_pt1 | contig 13467 bp, 8 predicted proteins | sample WorMetOlspDAHAB1_FD_77007 | JGI IMG/M metagenome (GOLD analysis project Ga0056115, IMG submission 77007) | Marine gutless worms symbiont microbial communities from Max Planck institute for Marine Microbiology, Germany - Olavius sp. DAHAB.1 ...
GGGTGGGGCACAGTTATACTCACTCACTCACTCACTCACTTATTCCGCTCTTACACACTGACGTCAGTGTGTAAGAGCGGAATAAGTGAGTGAGTGAGTGAGTGAGTATAACTGTGCCCCACCCACCTGATACAGTTTAGGTCATTTCGAAAGTGGTCTTCACTAGATAAATTCACTAGACTGATACTAGCAAACATAGAACGTACTTCATCGACTGGGTTCAGTTCACAGGAGAGCAATAATGCGATCAGAAGCAATTATGCAATTTCCTTTACGAAAATTCACGTGTAGGTAAACACAACGTCTACACTGCAGGCGTGCGTGAAGTGCGCAAATCGTATTAAAACCACCAATGAGGCTACATTTTCATCGATTTTGAGTATAAAATTAACATGAGAATATTATAATTTTGTATGTGTGACCTAATATTTGTGACGTTATCAGTTGTTGTATTTGAAGCTGCGATACGGGTAATATGATTAAAGCGTATTGAAAACTAGAAAAAATAAGGAAGTAAAAGAATTTTTTTACATAAATATCCATCTAAAAGATTGTTTAGGAATGGAATTCACAGCTGAATACGACCTGATGCCAGAGGGAGCGCTGACATCATTTACCGTATGTGATGCATATCGCTATACTCTGCGGGTCAGGGTGCTCATGCATAGTTATTGAGGTCACAAAGTAGGTCACGCACAGGATATTTAATACCAACAAATACTATTATAGTACTTGATTGATACTTTGATTTGACAAAAAAAATCTCACTGGCAGGCTTTAATACGAGTTAATACGATTTTTTGATAATTTGCTAGTGGCTTACTCTTTTGGCTACCATGTATATCCAGTGAGTTGCTATTAATTAATCGTAGCATAACGTAAAATTACTAACATAGCGTGGGCAGAAGTTGGTTTAGCTTACCAACCTGTATAAAAGCACCTTCGATCTGTCCAACATCGATCGCCGGATTAATACTTTTGCCGACGTCCATCACGATGTCTGTTCGTAGAACCTGCACACGTATCAGCACGCTCACGCACAGCCCTCTCAGTCATGATTTAGAGGGCCATGGCTCACGGCGCACTGGCTGTGAAACGAGTTCAGTAGCGTTCGTTTGACAGTACAATTGTACAACCTCATCCCGAGAAGCCGCTCATCACAAACAAACCACAGCAACGACAACGACATTTTAAACCTATTCTGTTTTTGTTGCGTTTAAAATACGCTTTCTCCTGCACTCACGTGTAAGCCTACATCTGTTTTACGTTGTTGTGATCTGTTATTGCAACTGAACTTAAGCAGCGGCAGCCAACCGTGTGATCTCCAGTTAGACAATCGATCTCGACTTCTGTGCATCCGACGCCGAAAGATGCGTAATGATAAATGTCAGCCTCGCTACTTTCTGTCGGACATCTGTCGCACACACACATTAACACAAATGTTGGAATTACATTTTTTGTATTTCTTCGCGAATAGCGAATGATAAATTCGGAAATAATAAAACCTGATAACATAGGCCTACTCAAATTGTTCTGTCTCAAAAGAAAAGGTATAGTGATTTTTCCCTGCAGGACACTGTCTCACAGAACTCGTGGTAATTGTAGTTAATCCTACTTGTTTTAAGTACATTAAATAGAACGCCAGTCTAACCTATAGAATCCTGTGGCTGATAGGCTAACGCGATCGGTATATGCAGCGTGCACCCAATCTCTCCATGCGTCGTTCGGACGTGCTTTCCTGTAAGGCTCAATTCGAGTCATGAGAGTGCGACAGGCGTTCTGAATAGTTGCAACAAAAACGCACTTTGCAGCATGTGCTATGTATCGACTGTAGACTCTACATCAACACTGTACAGTAGCAGCGCATTGAGGTCGCTATCGATATAGACAAAAATTGTTAGTAATGCGGCCCTCCATTTGGGATCCATTATGTGGGATCGATACAACGCGACCAACACGGTATCGGTTGCGGTGTATGTCGTCTGTCCGTCCGTCCGTCCGGCCGTCTGCCTGACCCGCGCTTACGCCTAACTGAGAAAGGAAAAGCGCAATTAATAAGCCCCGAATTGATAGGACGGATGCTCGTGTTATGTGTAACCAGCCTACGCATCAAACCACCCCAAGCCCATTATTGCTAACTGACAGCAAATTTCATTTTCTGCGACTGGCTGTCAGTGCCATAGCATCCCTTAGTTAGACGCCGCGTCTGTCAGGCAAACACTCAAACTATACTTCTGGCTGCACGCGTCTGAAAAAGCCGTTATATACACTGCTGCGAATGAGTCGCTCACCACGACCGCCATTCCATAGAGATCGGTGCAGAGGCTGGAAGCAGAAGGCGATGCGTTCGGAACAGTGCTGTTGCTGGTTTCGATGATGTGAATAAACGACACAGGAATCTCCAACACACGACTTGCCACCTCAACACCACACGACAGCAAATGTTTCCCGTTGTCACAACGTTAAATTGCGTCAACAGCCCTAAACACTGCGAATGCAACAGTTAAGCATAGATGACATTCTCAATCTCCCCAGCCTTCACTGTGTCTACCTTCCATCGTGTCCACTCCCTTCACTGTGTCTACCTTCCATCGTGTCCACTCCCTTCACTGTGTCTACCTTCCATCGTGTCCACTCCCTTCACTCCCCTTCCTTTAATTTCATTTCTTTCTTCCATGCTTCCCCCCTCCTCTCCCTCACATCTCTCTCCTTCGATTCCTATCCTTCTCCTTTTCTCCATACAAATCCCTTTCTTCCTTCCCTTCCCTTTGTGCAGCTTCACGACACGAATATTCCTGTCGGTTTGTGTTGCGTCCGACGCGACGCATTGTGATATACTAAACACATAACAAATCGGACAACGACTAAAATTGATGCGCCAGGAAAATGTCTGAGTATGTGGATTTGTGTCAAATTTCGTTTTCGACCAACCTGAGCCATTTTCGTGTGCAGACCTTGACCCATTTCTACGCCTCCATGAGACAGTAGCACTGATCCGTCCGTAAAAACATGCACAAGCGCTCCACCCTGCCACACACCAGTTTTCCACTGTTACACTCGAGTCGGTTAAATACATTTTAACTGCATCGTCAACGACGCAACCGTTTTCACTCCTTGTTTTCGTTTAGCAGCGCTGCGAAGCTATTATGTTTTATGTGTCTCATAACAGGCCTATTCGAAATACTGAATTAGTAAACTTTGGAACAATGTAAAGCAAGTACGCAAGTAGTTGGGCCTAGTTGAAGTGGTGTTCCACAATTGGGGTTCTGTGTCATTTTGAATTCAAGCACGAAGACAAAACCAGACTACTTATCATATCCATACGATATTGATACTGCTTCGTATATAGGATCATCGAGTTGTTTTGTTGCAATGAAAACTGCATGATGACTTTCGAGTCTGCATAGCGACTTGCTGTCATTGGCCATTCAATCACTCAAATTTATTATTTATTTATTTATATATTCGTTATAAACATTGTACACATGGTACACCGACAGCCTACGCAAGCGCCTAAAACTACTGTACTATTGAAAATAATAAAATCACTAGAAAAGTAAACAATACAAACAGAACGCAACAAAACACTAAAACAGTTTTCAAATTACACATAAAATTACTAAAGTAAAAATGATAAAAATCGTAAAAGAAGTAATTGCTAATTACTGTTTTTACGAATTGCTAATTGTGAAGTAACTGCTCGTTCAACTGTTCACTACAGACCTGTTCCTCAACGGGAGCGCCGAAGCCGACCATATGTTTCACTGGAGAGACGCAAATGCCTCGTTTCTTCCAACGGTTCGTTCTGTTGCACAACCACAGCATTGGCACCATCAGCGTTAGGCAAGTAAGTAAATAAATAAGAAAAAAAGGAAAAAAATTAGACCAGCTATAAACGTTCTTTCGTGACTTCCATTAAGGGAGCTAAAGCGTGTCTATAGTATCCAGTTGATGGCGTTATTTTAGCGTTTTTCTGGGACAGGGCTATGGTAGTATAAGTATCACCAGAAAAAAATCCCTCTAATTAGATGCTAAAACTTAAACGCAAAATAAAATCATGGAATAGGTGTGATAATTTTACAACTCAGAAAGTATTGTGTAAAAAGTGAAATTGTATATATTCGTCGTTACACTTGTTTAATTATCCATGAATCGTTTCCATGCGGCGACTAAGGCCAACTTCGGCTCATTTGACGCCGTTAGCCATGCTTTTCTCAATCCTTAACCTGCGGCTTTGCGCCAAAATAATAAAGTTGACGCATATAATGTGCGATAACTGCAACAAAGTAGAAGAGAACCAACTACAGATGTCTGACAAAAATGAATTAAACTAACAGAGCGACTGAAAATGCGAGACATGAAAATGTGGCACAAAACTGCAGAGGTGGAAAATGTGAAACGTGAAAATGCAAGTACTGTATAGAAAACAATTAGGCCTATACTTATTTATTATTTTATTATTTATTAATATTTATTAGATCGATGGCGTTGTACGCATATCACATATATAACGATTGGAATCAAATGCCTATCGCATTACAGTTTAAATCCGTCTAATGCGCAAGCAGTTAAGTTTTAAGTAAGTGTTGCATAACGGTTCAAACAGTTCAACAGTTCAGTCACTTCAGTACAAGCAGTGGCGCCAGTACGAATTTCAAGTGGGGAACACGTCTGGCACAAAGCGCCGGAAAAAATTGGTTGTGACACTCCAATTTTTATTATGTCGTTTGACTGCAGAAATCCTTGTAAAGTGTTCGTATTTCGTAAAGAATGCTTGTCGCATACGAACTTGTTGAATGTGTCCACTTGTTGTCTGCGACACTTGAAGTTGCTTTGTGTCAGCAACTCAGTCCAACAGTCACCCAGCGTCACACGCTCTAACTTCTGTCCGTACGGCGTCATGTCACCTTCCTTATACAGGTTCATTTCGCGCACCTGCAAAGAAAGCGCACACGTTATGAACACAGAGTCCAACGTATACTGACAAACCAGCAAGCAGTAATTCGATTTAACGAATAAATTTGTTCATCTAGAGCTAATATATTCTGTCCTTTATCTTATCCATCCATTATTTTATCAAGTTTTTACTGCACTTTATTTACTTTGTTCTCATTACATATTTAGCTAAGAAAAATTCGTACATATTTTCGTCATTCATATGTAGGCTGCGTGTAACTTAGCACGCTCAATTCAGGCCAAAATATGCAATTTCCTTGACAAAAACTTACTCTTTTGAAAACAATAATTTGGATTAGATTAACAAACTTGTCGTCAAATTATACCTTGTATGGCTCGATGTGGAGGAACGCGGCAACATCATTGATCATATTCTCGCAGGCGATCAAAGCCTGCGGAGCGCCGAAACCTCTGAAAGCAGTGTTGGACGCCAAGTTGGTTTTGCACACATATCCGGTTGCACGGAAATTCGGAATGTTGTAGCAATTGTCACAGGAACACAAGGCACGCCCCATCACCTACAGCATTTGGCATTATTCGCAGCATTATACACTTTTTCTACTGGTTACGGCACGAGCAGTCGACGCAGTCATACAGTCACCCATAGGTTAGGTTAGTGAGCGTTACACAATAGCCTATACAGGTGTGGCTTCAGTTTCGGACGCGTTAGTCACTTCAGTGATGATGCTCGGTTGTCGTACGAAATCAAATAACCAAACAAGTGATGAACTTAAGAACTTCTGATGACAAGAACTTGGAATCTGCAAACTGTAGCGATGCGAATTATTTTTGCACACAATATCCAACAGTAGGTTACGTTGTATAAGTAATTAAACAAGAAAGAAGATAAGTAACTATTCTACTATTATATTTGAAGTAGAATTCTCATATACATGTCAAAAGTCGCCTTTCAGCTGACGTCGTTTTGGTTTGGTTGTGGTCTTGTTGCTGAGAAGAGTTTTTAGGAAGTTAAATGGAAAAGTCGAGCTTTTAAAACCTGCTTTTACAAAACTGTAGCCGTACTCAGTTCATTAGTAATAAGCACATATACTTTAAGTTGAAAGAAGATCATTTACGAACATATGACGAAAATTCCAGTGTGTTTCCGCCGTTGCTGAATAAATCCATTTCAAGACCAACAATTTTTCCGTCACTGTTGAAAGCAACCTGCAACACGCAGAAACAAAGGCCAACACGATGCTCCAAAATTCGCAAAACTATTTCACAAACTTTTGCATCACCATAACAACTAACAAAACATCAGGTATAGGCCTAATCGATAAATCGGCTAAAACGATGGCATTAAAAATAACATTGTGTACGAAATTTGGTACACTGTGCAAACACCGTAAAAATGAAATGGGAAATGTGCTAACGGGAAGTTTGCAACAATAATTGCAAGCAAGTTGACACACGTTACAGACAAAGGTGAAGTAGAGGCATGCTTCATTAGTTGGGTTTCAGAAGATATGGCACAACAAAAAACGAAGCATATAACGCAAACTAAAATTCGAAAAGAAAGAAAAACACGATGATTTCATACGCGATATTTGGTTGCAAACGGATGGCGTTTTCCCGTCATAATTATGTCCTCGTTTCTGTCGAGCATACAACGCACTGGCCTCTGGTGCCTGCGTGCACAAAAATAGTTGCATTCGACGACAGTCAAACTCACGAAGACTACATTACACAATCAACGTTTGCACAATACATTTCCGATCGTGTTCTAACTTGCGCATAAAATAAGCAGAAAATCGCAGAAAGCGCGAACACGTACTTGTGCGCAGCAACGACGACCGGTAAGGCTATCATCGTTGGCTTCGTCTCTTTGCCGCCAAAAGCGCCACCTTTTGTAGCATCATATAACCAGTGATTACGTGTTGTATACAACTGAATCACACCATAATTATGTGTTTGTTTTATCGATATTTTGCGAGAACACTTAATTTAGTTATCGCAACATTTGGCGGACTGTTGTTAGTAGTGAGCTAAATCAATCAATTAGTCATCAAGCTTATTATAGAGGTCTAAGTAATCAAGTCTATTCTAAGACTATTGAAGACAATGACAAAAAAAATCTGCTATCGACAGCAGGATTTATGGAAAAGAAAACTTCTCGTCATGATGCTGGAACGACTCGATGAATGGTGCTGCAACTTAAGCGGCTATCAACTGCTGGCGTACTAATGTGATTAGCTTTCAACTGTCGGTTGATGTCTCACAGAAACAAGTCGCCACTCACCGAGTCGCTTGACACGACAGACAATCTTGTTAAAGTCGACGCCAAGAACACCGGCCGCCATTTCCTGCATCGAAAACAGTTTTCGATCGATATTTCCAGCAGTCTAGAGCTTCCTTGATCAAAACTTTTAGAACAGTGACTAGAAGTCACGGTGTAAATAAGTAAGTATGCATGTGAGTTGGTTAAAATGCAGACGCCACTCTGAAGTGTATGTTATGAGTGGAAAGTAGTGATGCTGATGCACATGGGTGTGCCCACCAATGCAGACACCTTCACGATGCAGCATAAACAAGGCCGAGCAGTCGACAGAGTGTAGCGTTTCAACGGATGTGGGACAATAGTCATGTTGACAATTGAGCGCGACCTCAAAACCTCCCACGTATATAGCATGTGTGCGCACTGTGAGTTAATGTCGTTATGTTACCTGGACGGAAGCTGGATGCTGAGTTGACGAGAAAATCTCCATCTCTCCGTCTTCTCCTTTGGGAACGACAAGACAAGCTTGCGTTTCCAGATAGAAGTGTTCCTGGCCTCCGATGTGGATGCCACCTTCAAGCACATATTCCGCCATCTCGACAGCTTCCGACATATTTCCTCGACAAACTTCTTCAGTTGGAGCATGAAAGGACTTCGCAGAAACCGCTTGCTGCAGTTGCGTGACACCACAAATGACAGTTTAGGTCGCGATATGCTAACGGCAGAGTACACTACTACGTATGCCGACCTCACATGACTGCCTTCGGACAAACTCAAACAAGCAGTTGTTTACTTTAACAAACTGGATTTTGGAAAAAAATTTCGGAGAATCGCTCTTCCGATTTTTCAACAGTACGGTAAGTAAGTAAGTAAGTAAGTAAGAAGATCAATTACACTGTTGGGATTTGTGGGAATGAACGATTGAAGAAATGGGTCTTCAAGCATTTTCAGAAAACAGTCAGTGACGACGCCGACGTGACGTTCTGTGGCAGAGTGTTCCACAGTCGGGAAGCAGCGACCGGAAAAGCTCGAAAAACTAATGCCGGAAACTAATGCCGATGGTTGAAAAACGGGTGAGTCGGACAACATCCAATGATGGCGAATCAGAGCGGATATACTGACGAACCTCAACATCAGGCCACTGGTGAAATTCGTCAGCGAGGTACATCTGACAAGACGGCCAGCTTGAACTCGATCCGCTCTGGTGCATTCAGCCAGTGCAGCCAAATATCTATACTATATTTGGCGCAGCTGTGTAAGGAGCGGCGTGATGCGGTCATAGTAAAACACGGAATTCACCAGTCGAGCAGCAGAATTAATCACCGACTGCATTCGCTTGACGAAGAGGGAACGATCTATTGTGCATCGGGTAGGACGTTTAACCTTACTCAACGACAAAGCAGTATATAGCCTATGTTTGCGACCGATCAAAATAGAACAAAGAACAACGAGATTTCTCACTTCAATTGTTATGATTGGCTTCAAGTCTTCGTAAGTGACTCTGACAGCTTTCGCCGCTCGTTGTGCTTGAGATCTTGTTTCAGCCAAAATTCCGCCGATGATCTGTCCCTCGCATGTCACCTGACGCACAGAAACTATTTCGAATTCCAGACAACTCATGGTTGCCTGAACTTGCAGCAACGTATTGCATGATGCTAACGTACAGAGTAGAAATAAAACTGTTCTACGTCTGAACCAGGGCATAAGCAACCTTTTGCATTTGGTGCCAAATACGCTATCGTGGAATGTGTAGCCAATTGTTAGTGATAATTTAGCGTTTTCATCGTTCTGTCAAAAGGTCACTTGAAGGTCTATTCGGGCGAATGAAAATGCAGGACAGCAAATTACAGACAAAGTGTACAGGACTACCACAAGACGGACATCGAATGAATGATCGATGCTTAATAGACAAGCTTAGCAGATATTTGAAACCACACAACAAAGTAAAAATGAAATAGCTCTTGGGTTCTCGTTCGACCGTCACTTACCGTATCTGTGGCAAATACGGTTTCGTCCTCATGCTGCAACGAGTATAGCAGCATGTAGTTGTTTTTCGCCGGAATGTCTTTATAGCAGAGAAAGTCGATGACTCCACTCATGCTCAGTGCCTCAGACGGATCAACGTTCACGAGACGAGCATGGGCTTTGGTGCTCAGCACGTGAGCCAGATACAGTTCATCTGTACATCGCCACCGCATCAATATTATCACCAGCACGCATGCTAGACGTGTCCATGTTACCATTATTTGCAGTTCATTTGCAATGACTGATCACGTGGGACGCGATCCTTACCTCTGTAGTGAGGCATGTCATCGACGAAAACAGCTTCACCAGTCGAGTGTTTCTGCGCTGACAGATGAGGCAACGGACGACCGACAGCATCCAACTGGTGCATGCGCTCGCTGTCTAACTGCTCATACAGCTGGACTCCGGAACTGGCGGGTCTGTGGTGCTTATTGGTTGCGCTTCTGTGAGCGGCCGCAACAACGGTCTTGTACAACGTCGGCTAGTAACACATCGACGCAAAGTGGCAGAGCAACCAGACATAATAATAAATTATTGAAAAAATGACGTAATACTCCTGCACTGGGTTTCGGCCAAGTGTCACTCGAGGAGTGAGTGAGCGAGTGAGTGGAGTTTAACGCTACTCGCGACACAGTTTTTCTGTCAGATATGCCATGCACCGAATGACGGAACTGTATTTCGAAATGACACACTTTAGCACCTTATCCATGCAGACTGTAATCCTACTTCGTTTATATTGAAGCTTGGCTTCTGCGAAAATTCTGAAAACTAAGCCTGCTCTAAATGCATATCCACAGTCATATCACCGTCACAAATATACTACCAGTAGGTTTACTGCAATAGTATCACGAAATTTCGCGTCTAAGAAGAGTTGTATGATTATAGAGAGGATATCAAATTTTAATGAATTCATGCTAACAGTTATTGATAATGGTCGTGCGTTAACTTAGGTGCATTTGTAATTATTAGCCTACATACGTAACGAGGCTAACCTATTATTTTTCTATCAGTTTTATTTCTTTTCTTCGCTATCAGTTAAGTTCTGTTTAAATTCGGTTCAGTGCGACATTATGAATAAACTGGTTTGGCGGTTCTTGTATGTTTCCATGAATCTGCTTTTTGGTTGATCATAATTTATTTCTGGTGGCGAAAATGGAAAAAGTAACAGCTTTTAATTTGTGAACTTGCCCATCTCTGTTCTAGCCAGAGTCTGACTGTCAAATAGAACTTGAAGAAAAAGCTTGCAGCTAGAGTGCAGCGAAATGCTTCCATGCCACCGGGCGAGCCGCCAGGTATTGGCATCTCTTCCAACAGTGACGCACTCGCCATCGCCACAATATCGTCGTCCCATTCCCTGTAACGCAATTACATAGCAATTTATAACTAACCATGACCAGATCGAATTCTCTAGTCTCAGTCACTCGTCTTTACACTGTAATTCGCACGTAAATTTTTCATCAGTCATCGTGATGCCACAATAGTGATACTGATATTCCGCAAGATGTCACATGAACAAATTTACTTTCCAAATCTCAACTTCACTTGCTGATCCACACCAGACACAGCTAAGTCAGCAACAACATGGTCTACGTGGATATCATTTTACGACGGCTGCTTGGCAAATGAAAATAGAAACGTAGCAGTAACAGGAGACATCCCCGGGAGAGAAGGGTATTGTTGCCTATTTAGCCACTAAGCAGCACTGGCTCAGTCAGCGTCCATGCAGATGCTCCAACGACAGATGCTCAGGACCGTGTCCGGAACCCAGAAATCCCAGCATGCTCAATAAATGACATAATCAGCAAGTGACGCTAATTTGCTGTTTTCGGCGACTAGCAGCATCAACTCCAACCAAGAATCCAAGCCGATTCGTCACTCGACAGATTTCCATACAGTGTCGACTGACTGGAAGCGTTGTCCTGGTCGTCGCGAGGTCGGTGCGTGGATCAGCTGCGTCAAAACAACCACTCCCCCAGATGACTTGTGGCGCTCCACAGCAGTCCACTCCGACTATGCATTAACGACGATGACGATGAGACACGCCATGAACAGGCCCACACTATTGACAGATAGGTTTTACTATGGGAAAAAAGGGCTCGGCTGCCAGTGCATGAGACTCCTCCTCAGAGCTGAGGCTCCTCTCAACTGTAACTCTCAACTCTTGCCTTTAGGCCTAAACTGACTCTTGCTTATTATCGGGAAACCTGCCATATACGTAAAGCAGCAAACCTGCCGATCAGCTGTTTTGCAGTTTTCGTGGCAACGACAGTGGTGGCAGCCATGCCTCCGAAGCACAAGACGATGTCTTTAATCCGCTTCTTCGAATTTTCGAACCAAACTCGCATTCCAGCATTGACTGTTGCAATGTCATCCTCGCGTCTCGGAGACTGTTTGTAACCTTCGAAATATTCATTCTGCAGTGCAACAGACAATCACAGATGACTTCACTTTCCAGTGGTTAAGGAATAAGTACACACGTTTCCAGAGCTGTATTTGTCGGTGGTAGGAGCGTTAGACCCCCTTGCCTAAAACGTCTGACACCCTACTGATATTCATAAACAGATCCAGGGGGTCGATTTTAATCCCCCAATCGACCATTCCGGATGCAAGCTCCAGCACTGTAACAGTGTATAGCACAGTGTCAATGGCGCAGTTCATTCTATCCCAGTGCGGATGTCAAAACCCAAAATTCTGACTCCCCCCGAGGAAATTTGACAAATACAGCCCTGCAGCTTTCAACAGTTTCGGTAGAACAGTAGCGTAATGTACAGTGTGATGTATGCTTAAAGTAATGTAAGCTTAATGTATTGTAGACATAAGCGCTGTAGGCCTATTAATGTCATCGACTCATCGCAGCGTGTGTGTTGCGTGAAAATGGATAAGCAAATTTCCAATGTTTTTTTTTACTTCCTCGAATCGCAGAATCCAAATGCGACAGGAGCCTACTTTGCCGATTTTCAAACGGGTTTGTCAAACGTCAGCTGACAACAAAGAACAATTTTTCGTGCGATAACTCGCAACTCGCCATATTGGCATAGGCTTACCTTCAAACAATACAAACAGGAACATGATTTTCTAACAGCTAAATAAGTGCAACAAACCTCGGCACTGAATGGGATATCAATCGATAATAGCACTTCGGTCGGTCCGAGTTGCGTTTTTCTATAAGCAGTGAAAAAATTTTCGTCCATCTTCATCTTACTTTCACCCTCGCCTGAAATTATCCGGTAATAAACATGATTACACAATAGAACTGTCTGCATTATGTCAGTATAGAACGATCCTAATAAGTGAAAAGTTCACTGAGAAGTGAAGCCTGCAACCATCATGTTCAGCAGCAAAACAGTTGCGACATCAAACTTTTTTCTCCAATATAAAAACGCACTCACTTCCCCACTTTGTTGACTATGTTTATATTTTTTTATTTATCTTCATGCATAAACTTTCTCATTACCGGTACTGTCCATTATCTTTTGTAAGACTTCGAATTATAGAGTTAGCTACAGGAAACTTCACAAAATAATACTGTATAGTGTATAGCCCATATTTCGGTTCTTGAGTTAAAGGTAAAAAGGTAAAGGCACAACACTTATATAGCGCCACAAGCGGCAACTGCAGCTACAGTAGCGCTGTACGTCACAGGCTAGGGCGGACGCAGACACGGGCTAGCCTCACAGCTAAACAACCACACGCACAGTCCCGGCCTGCCGTTTAATGATCTCCACCCCCGTAATCCATGTAATTACATGGATTACTACTCATTTACAGACCCCGAAGGGATGGAAGGCTGAGTTGCCCTGGTTGGTTGACCCATAGCGGACACCTTATCCACGAAGTGGTCACATGTCAACCATAGATCGGGCAAGGATCATGGAAAGTTCGCCAGTTAAAGACCGACGTCCTAACCACTGAGCCAGCCAAGCGACAATAGGTCGAATGAATGACGGACGACATAATGACGCCTGGTGACAATGTATACAGACTGTGGGAGACGATCGTGAGAACACATCCGGCAGCCAATAGCAACGGATTGAGATCTGATATCGGACTCGCGGTCATTATGTTTCCACCAATTGTCTACAATGTACGCAACACAAAAAAACACGTTACACTGTTTAAATAGGCCTAGTTTTACTCGCTGAGTAGTGAAGTAAAGAGAACGCGGAAACATTTTTCTACATTTGTCAGAAAAATCACGTTAATTATCGTCATTTCTAGCATTCCGTTCTTATGAATCACCACCCGCATTCCATCCGATCACCCCCCAC
>Ga0056115_1000891_pt1 | contig 13463 bp, 13 predicted proteins | sample WorMetOlspDAHAB1_FD_77007 | JGI IMG/M metagenome (GOLD analysis project Ga0056115, IMG submission 77007) | Marine gutless worms symbiont microbial communities from Max Planck institute for Marine Microbiology, Germany - Olavius sp. DAHAB.1 ...
ACTTTTACAAATGGCTGGGCACGGGGGGCACGTGCCCCACTTTTACAAATGGCTGGGCACGGGGGGCACGTGCCCCACTTTTACAAATGGCTGGGCACGGGGGGCACCGTGAGTATAAGAACAGCAAACAAGAAACTGACCAAACTGTACTGACCATCGCGAAAGCGCTCACCAAAACGACTAATTGTGCTTTTAGAGCCAAAAAGTGGAGGGCACGACAAAAAAAATTTTTCCGGCGCTTTGCACCGGATCGGTGCACCCACTTTTGCTCCGGACCGGTTCCCCCACTTTCTAATTCGTTCCGGCGTCACTGCATATCAGTCAGCAGTACTAATTAGCAGTAGGGCTGCCCTGCAAGGTAACAAGACTCTAACAGTTGCCAATGAAATTAATGCAAACACAGAAGAATCTATCGCGTATATGTAAATTTAAACACAATTTAAAAACAACACAATGAATAATTACAATGCGATGATACGTAAAACCAATAAAACCCGAGAGAATCGACTACACACTAAAAACCAGAATCTGCGTCAGGTCTGTCGTCGTCGATGATATATGTGCAGTTGGGTGGGCAGTCGATACTCGAAGCCAGTGACTGACACGCAACAAGACGTTGTGAACCCAACGCTGACCTACGACTCAGGTGTGCTGACGTTCACTTTCCAGCGAGAGAGAAACACCAACGATCCGACCGATTGGAGGTTTTCCGACTTGCCCGAAGAATGCCTCTATTTCATGTTCCCTGTCGGCGGCGGTCCGCATTTCAACACTGACTTTGAACGACATTCCGCCACACCCAGACTCTCTGACAGCCAGATTTGTATCAGTGAGTAGGCTCTTTGATTAATATTTTTTTCATTAATTTTGTCCATGTGGCAGCTTCAAGCACAGTAGCTGATGGCGTCACAAATTATGTCAAGCATGGAATATGTAAATCCAACTTGTACTTCTTTTATATTTAAATATGACTCAATAATCTAGCTTTATTTGTAGATTTAATACGATTTCTTGTTTATTCGGTTTCGGACCACCCTGTAGAATATTCGGCAAAGCAGCCATCACTTTTTATCGTCGACTGAATTTGCACTGTACAACAGGATCGACGACAACCACTACGACGACATCGACAACTACGACATCGACAAGTACGACAACAAGAACTACATCAGCAACTACTACTACTACCACTACTCCTACTACCACGTCGACAACACCTAGACCAACGCTGCCGCCAGTAACTGGTACGTCAAATAAGCAACTATAGCCACGTTTAGTACACGGGTTGACAGAATGACAGTACGGCATCATTCTATCTACATGTGGTACTTGTACTCAGGCTATTAACGTGCATTTTAAACGTGCTACCCGTTGTTGTGTATGGAACGGCCCAGTCTCGAACAATACTTCAGCCTGTAAATCTGTCAGGTTTCTGCATTTTACATTACACTCATTACACTAAGTTCATTTTACATTGCACTGAGTTATCCATACAACACAGTGACGTAGTTTTTTTGCTGATTTCAACGATGTCACTGCACCTCATATACCGGACACATATAACACAGATTGATTGTGGCGTGATATCATCTTATAGTATTATTTTTTTCGCCCTCGGTAGTAAAGATCGCGAGGGATAAAAACATGAAGCTAAGATCAAAAGTTGGAATGGCTAGAGGTCCGGTTCTTCATCGGCTGAAACAAAGCTCTCTTGTATTAAAACCGAATAGAAACGCTGTATAATGACCAAGAGTCTTATTATTATTGGTAGTATTAGTATTGGTATCTATTTTTGACCTGCGAACACAAAGCTGTACGTTAAGTATTGAGGTTAAGAAAAGTAAATAACTGGTTGCAGCAGGCTAGCCGACAGTGAACGTGTTCTTAAACGAGACCGCGTTAGTTCCGCTTGTGCAAAGCCACTGATAACTGCTGGAACAGGTAGGTGGTCTCTCTGGAGTCTCCTGTGATTATGGTCGCTCGCCTTCCAAGTACCTGGACCAGCTCATTATATTATTATTATTATTATTATTATTATCATCATCATCATCATCATCATCATCATCTTAATTGTCACCATAATCATCGTCGTCATCGTCATTGACGGTGGCGGTGGCTGCAGGTTGTCGCAGTGGTTCTGACGTCGTGTTTTTGGTGGATTCATCGATGTCCGTCGATCACGCAAACTTTGACGTGCTCAAGTCGTTCTTGGCCGACCTGGTGCTTCAGCTGGCCGTCGACTCGGGCCGCACGAGGGTTGGCCTCGTCACGTACGCCGGGTCGGCGGACGAGCGGTTCAACTTGACCCGCTACACTCGTCGGGATGATCTGAGCTCGACGATAAGCGCTTTGCCGTATTTGATGTCAGGAGGTTACGACACGCGCACCGCTGACGCCATAGCCTCTGTACGACAGGTGTGTGTGTGCATCGCTATTTCGACTGTTCCCAACCTATCTGCTCTCCGTTCCGCTGCTCGTGGTGATTTGGTCGTACCCAGAACAAGGCTACAACTCGGCAACCGGGCATTTTGTGTGGCTCTATGGCGTGGTCGCATGGAACAGTCTACCACTGCACATTCGTTCGGAACCTACATTATCAACTTTCAAAAACATTCTCAAGGCACATCCTTTCTCATGTTCTTACTTCACTGACTGTTTCGCAGAGTATGAGCAACGAACACTGTACGGCGTCCTTGTAGTGACTCTAGCCATGTTACTGCGCCTTATAAATTGTCATTTTATTATTTTTATTAATATTTGAACGCAGGCTCTTGTCCTGTTCAGCTTAAGTATCATTTTAGATGTAGTGTCCTGAAGTTTATACGCTCGAATTACGTTTCAATTTAATTTTGCTGTGTGAAAGTTCTCTTGATGACCTCCTGCCAGAGTTTGATGCACAGCTGACGTTTATATTTTCCTAATTGGCTAATTTTTGAACCAGCAGGAGTTTTTCCATGCAAAAAATAATAGTGATCCAATTAATATAGGCCTATAGCGACCTTTGCGAAACTTCAGCGGCGCAAGTGCTTGTCACATAGCATAGTCGACATTTCGATTCGTTAACATTTTGGGGGAAATGTATTAAAACAAGACTGGGGTCTTTCTTTCGCCGTGTAGTTCATTTTTGCAAGTTAGTGGGGTCATAGGCATCAAGAAAAATGTGTAAAGTGCCCATTACGATGAAAACATAAGCGCTACGTGAAACGGAGTACACCTTAAAACAATTGAAATAAAAACTGGAACAGAAAGTTTCGCATATAAGATTAAATGAAATGAAAAAAATGGAATAAAGCATCGTCACGCGTTTGACGGTTTACAGACTATTCTCGCCGCTCCGGAGTCGCGCCGCTACGGAGTCGACGCCGTGCTGGTCTTGATGATCGGCGGACGATCCAGCGACATGGAGAGGACGCTGGCGGAAGCAGCGAAGGCACGCGAAGACGGAATACACATCATAGTCATCGGAATTGGCACTTGGATCAACGTGGTGGAACTGGCTGGAGTTGCCAGCTATCCATACCAAGCGACAAGGTTGCTTCTACCAGCTGGATACAGAAGTCTGTCGTCCATTCGCGATCGACTGCGTGATATGATATGCAACAGTGAGTCAAAACTGCAGTCTATGCGGTTCTGTATTAATTGCCGCTGCAATAGTTATTGCTATTTCAACAAGTATTGATAATTTTCGGATTTTTCTATACTTTTTTGGATTTTATGTGCGTGCAATGATTTTTACTCCTGTGTGTGGTTTGTGTTGGCCGCGTTGCCTGAATTATATAAAATAAAGCGAAAAATATAACATTTGTTTTGATTAAAATTGGTATTGTGAGGAAGATTAATTCGAAAAACGTTACACTTATGTAAAATATCTGGCTAATTTGAATGAGCAGTCATTCTACTAGACGTGCATGTAAGTGTTATTCATAATTCGGGTGTCATAAATATGTACCAGTGCCGATTTATTTTTGTGGCTAACTCTAAATGTAGTTTCCTGAGACAGTTAGTTGTTGGTGATGTTATAAACGCATGCAGATGAGGACAGCTGTGCGAGCAGTCCTTGTAGAAACGGCGGAACTTGCATCGACACCGTTAATGCATATGTTTGTCGTTGTGCTTCTGGCTTCTCTGGAGACAACTGTCAACGCAGTGAGTCTCATATCTCACAATAATAATAATAAAATATAATAACAATAATAACATATTGTAATTATTAGTCCATTTTAATTCAATGCAACGACGCGGTCGCTGTCTTGTGCACCTTTGCCATACAAACCCCGAGCATGAAATAAAGCCGTTCCAGCATTTGTCATAGTTTTCAGCTTGTTTTTGGCCCTCGGGATCTATACTGTATATGCTTCCCCCCGTTACTGCGGATCCTGGCTCCTTTCCTTTAAGGGCCATTGTGAACAAAAAGCAATGCGAGACGAGGGGGTTATTTATGTCGCTGGTCATCCACTACTGAATAGGAGATGTACAAGACTCCCAGGGTGTATCCGCTTCAGAAATGACCTATATTGTGGCGGGTGCATGGGGCGTTAAACTCTACTAACTATACCGAGGGCAAAAATAATAACAACGACAGATTTGTATTGTGTCATGTCGTTAAAAGATGCTGGTGTACTGTCGCTGGTGTGCAGACTAGGATAACTAAGTTTTAAATTTCCTTTAAAAGTTGTGACACACTGGCACAGTCGGGCGTCAGCGGTAATTGGACTGAGTTCCAGATGGATGGAGCCGCGACAGAGACAACAGAGAATCCAAATCGTCATACAACGCATTTGAGTTTAGACTGCATGGTATCGTCGTCAGTCATGTCAATCATGTGAGTTACAGTGACAGGAAGCTTGCAGCAGATCGTTTTGCAACTTAAACTTGTTCAATGACTGCGATAAATCGTACTTATAACTCTAAGTTTTGACTGTATACACACATTGATATTTATTGTCGAGTAAGTATTGGTCGTGCGATGAACAAATGAGTGATTTGGGACCACTTACCGCACCCGTAGACAGCATTTTAATGAAGAAAATGCACATATAGCTCCGTGTTGCACTGGATATAGACGGCGAATATCAATAAACAAACTCTTGTTTAAGAGTATGCAGAATAGCCAGCATTGTATTTACTGTTTACTGCCTGACACCAGAAGCACTGCATACTTTACGAGGAGAAAAAACCACCCATATGAACTCCCGTATTATTATCATTACAGCTGGTCTTGGAGTTCCTTTGTCAACTGGTCCCTCTACAATATTATTTGAATAATTTGATGTATGGTTCTATTTTATATTACTTCAAACTGATATATAATCAGTGTCCTTACAACGTATTCTCATGTATTTAGGCCGTTTTGTTGTATGTACTTAATAAATATCAATCAATAAACATAAAAAGCTGTGCTAAAATGGTGGTTTTGATTTGGTATTGCGTTACTTGACTTGCCATTGTTTTTTTCCGACACATGCCTTTTCGTTGAGATATAAGCCCATCAGTTTCTAGGTTGTGGTGCATGTCGGTCTGTGTAATATTTAGCGTGTCGAGAAGGGGTGGACCTGGCAATTGTGCTCGACCAGTCCAACAATCTGGATCCTAACAACGTTCAGCGCGAATTGGACTTTGTCTTTGAGTTGGTGCTCGACGCGCTCAGTCTGGACGCAGGCAACAGTCGACTGGCCCTGGTCACGTACGCCGACGACGCCCACGTTCAGTTCTTCCTCGGAAACTTCACCGATCGCCAGCGCGTCCTAGACGCCGTCACTGCTTATCATTCGTACGTAAATTGTATGCTGGTTTAAGGAAGTAGACCTAAGTAAATATGAAAGCTCATGGTATCCGAAATGACGAAGGTAACTAAAGCAATCTCCTGCAGTGCACAGGTACAACAGTAGAATCGGAAAAAGACAGTTGAAGAGATAAGTCTTCAGGCGTTTCATTAAAACGTGCAGTCAGTGACGTCGTCGGCGTGACGTTCCGCGGCAGAGTGTTTCTCAGTCTGGAAGCAGCGACTGGAATAGCTCGGTCGCAGATGCGTGAAAAGCGGGTACTTCGGACGATAAGCAATGATGACCAGGTAAATATATGGCATAAGTTCGAGAAACTTAATTGTTTGATAGTAAATTCGCTGGAAGTTTTGATTAAAGTTCAAGTGAAAATTTAAACGGCTGTAAGACTTAAGACGCATCTGGCTGTATGAGGTCCGGTGGCGTATTGTTCCAAGGTTGCAGCCCAGTTGCATTATCATCATCATCATTTTATTTGCTCGTAGCATTGCATCAACGTTTCAAAGTAAACAGATACTTTATACATCATATAGCAGGGAACACAAGGTTGTGACGCTTTACAGCTGCCCGTGCATAACACAACTCACAAAACATGCAGGTACGTTGTACAATAAAAAATCTAAATAAATATATTAAAATTTGAAATATAGGAAAAGTTCATGAAATCAAAAAACGTAATTTCAGAATCGGATTTCAAAATCGCTAAAGGAAATCGGGAAAAATCAACCGATTCAATAGAACGCAGAGATCCGTAAACAGCTGATGTTTCCATTGATCTCCATTTAATACAGTTCTGTCGACGTTTTATGCTTGCCGTCTCCGTTGCTGCTGAGTTTTGTTATGGGTGCGTTCTAGGAGAAATCCATTATGGATCAATGGCTGTGTCTGTCGTTGTCGATGTCTGTCCCGTGCATCGAAATAACTGGAAAACGAAAGTCCTAAAGTTATCGTGTCATGTATAATCCGGGTACCCATTTACAGGTCAAAAGGTCCAATGTCAAGGCTCCGTAATGCCGAAACGGAAGATTTGCGATATCTCGCCATACTCTGGTGGTCTGTTCAGCGGCGGAAAGCGCAACGTGGCTGCGTCGATCGACGTCGTTCGAACGCTCGTCTTCAACGCGTCGAACGGCGACCGAGCGGACAGTCGCAACGTCGCCATTGTGTTCCTCCACGGCGCGTCCGCCGACGAAGCCGAGACGACGACGGCCGCCTCTGCTGCCCGGGCCGCCGGCATCACCCTGCTGGCGGTCGGCGTGACGGGTAACGTGCGAGCGCGAGAGTTGGACTCGATCGCCAGTTATCCGATGAGGTCCACCGTGTTTCGCATTCCAAACTACTACTCTTTTGTCAACATTCTCGGCGGGCTTACTCGCGCCGCTTGCAATGGTCGGTATCTTCAAAATTCCACTTTGTTAGGCACGAACCGACACGATACGACTTGTGTCGTGTCGTGTCGAGACGCGACGTGACGCGACGTGACGTAACGTATCGAGCTCGTACCGACACGGCCGACGGAGAAACGAGAGTCGTCGTTCACTCGTTTAGTATTTTATGCTCTGGTGTCGACGATCGGAATAAAAAAAACGAAACCACACAATGTGGGCACGAGACTATAAGCCAAAAACAGTCTTCGACACACTTCGACACGTTCCACACGACAAGACTTACTGTGCACAACAGATCTTACTGTGCCATTAGCTGCATTAGCTAGATAACGTGTCGTAGCATGTCGTAGCATGTCGAGCCAAGTGGAATTTGGGCTTTCATGTGGCCTATGTAGGCCTATACGGAAGACTCCAATAACTGAACACCCTCGGAGTAATGTGAGCTGTATTTATTTGTTTTGTTATTATAATCGTACATGAGCACAGAAAAGTATTCACGCCACTTTCATAAAATATTAACAGGTATTGTACTACTACTCATGAAGTTGGAATAAAAATACGAAATAATAACGTGAACTGAAAATCATATTCAGCTGTAACAGTCGCGTCAGGGTCTCAATAGCCTTATTATGAATATAGAACACGCAATATAGCCCGGCGGGGTATAGGGACAAACTTTCGTGTGCTGTAATGTTGTTTTATTTATCGTATCAAGGTGTTCATTAAAAATTTGGTCGGTTGTTTTACGCTCACGGTCGCCACTGTTTGCGATTGCCTTTTACTTTCATAAATAATAAATAATATTTAGCAGTCATAAGCATGCTTCTGCAATTTTAATGCTCGCATGTTGTAGACTTAATAAGTTAAAAAAACCGTTTCTGCCTTCTTTGTTTTTATTGTTCTGTTGTGTAAATGGACTGTGGATTTTAGATGCAGGTGGTAGCATTTAAACATGTGTTATTTCAGTTTTTGTTACACATACTGTGCTGCGATAAATTAATTGAGGTAAGCTGCAATAATTGTTGCAGAGGTTGACGAGTGTGCGTCAACTCCGTGCAGAAACGGCGGGCAGTGCGTAGATATCATCAACGGATTCCGCTGCGATTGTCCAACAGGCTACACTGGAGTTACTTGTGGCCGAGGTCTAGAAAACATCGTTATTTATTTACTGTAGAATAGTACATATATAGTACTAAAAATAAAATTATATACGCCTCAAAAGCGTAATAAAATAGGCGAGATAAATTAGACAACACACAAGTATCGTAAAAATTAATTAATTAGTAAATGAGTTATTACCAGAATTACCAGAGGCAGCGGAAGATTATAATATGAGATGCAGCAGAACAAACTGTACGTCCGATATAGGCGAGTATACGAAAAGTACATTTTTGTATTTTTTACCTCAGATTATAACTTTATGCTGCCTCTGGTAACAAAGGAATTGAAAACGGAAATATTTTCTTTTTGTACTTTGAGGTGCACTGCATGGGGCAGATGAAAATGTACGCCTAAGTCCGATTTTTTTTGTTTTTGTTTTCTCACGTGTAAGAAAACGGAAGACATTTAATGTAAGATAAATCCAGAACACCTTGTTTCACCTGGAAACAAAAAAACGCAATTCTTTGTTCTTGTCCAGCGAGCGTTCTCCATTCCCGGTCCCACAGTTCGGAACTCATTTGCATATGGGACAAATTCTCGAAACTGTTGTTTCTAAGCGACAACTGAAATATCACTTTTTAAGATTGGCTTTTAATTCCTAAACATTTTACCGACTCCTGTAATACACTAGTGTGCTGTATTTTTACTGTACTTAGTGTATACTGAATACTTCATTTATTATTTACAATTAAAAGCAGTTTACATTGCACTCTTCCAGCTTATCCAAAAGACAATGATGTTAGACTGGAACTTTTGAAAGCAACGTTGTCGGTGATGTGTCAGCATGCGACGGTCGTGCTGACGTCGTCTTCATCGTCGACGTGTCAGACAGCATTCGAGTTGAACGGTTTCCATACGTCACGGAGCTGCTGGCGTCAGTCGTCGAAGAGTTGGACATCGCGTCAGAGCGTGTTCGAGTTGGCGCCATCAAGTTCGCCAACACATCCGCCGTCCAGTTTCACCTGAACACGTACACGTCGAAACACGACGTGATGGAAGCCGTCAAGCGCATCACCATCGTTGGTGGTCGAACGAACATCAGCGGCGCTATCTGGACAATGGTATTCCACACTCATTGAAGGGGATGAGAAGTGGGGGAATTTCCCGTTTGCTGGAAGTTTCCTTGCCACTCGTTTGTTAGGAAGTTCACTACATGAGAAGCCTTCACTCCCGGCTCTATCTTTTGACATTTCAATGAGATTTCACTCAGCTGCATTCTCCTAAAAACTGTCAGCTGTTGTTTGCATTTTGTAACTGATGTAAAAAGTTGTATTTTCAAGGGGAAACAAAAATTCTTTCTTTCCACTTGTTTGTTTGAACCCTTACTGCTGGGAATACCTTCAGTCACCTGGCAATTCATTTCATTATGATTCCCCTTCATTGCATTTTCCAACAAATTCCACACTATAGGCTATATACACTATTCGCTCAACTCAGCAGTGATCACTATAGTTGTTAGCCGTTTATTTTTTATCTCTCAGTTGCGATATGCTAAGTGTAGCTATACAGGTTTTAATGGTATAATTATCCGCTTTAATTAACTGCAGTTTTATCATGCTGCATTGTACATTTTCTGTTACATTCATTTTCGTCGTTGTAAGCCTATCACAATGTGATGTGTCATTGTGTATATTCAGCCAGATATTTATCATGTTGTCTATTATTTACCATTTGTTATATACGCAATGAATGTGAAACCGAAATAGAAAAAATATTGTACATATAAACAAAACACTCACATATAACAAACTAAAAAAATAATAATTAGTCACCGAAAAAAGTGTATACCGTCTGCTTGAAACAGTGCCAAACATCTTTTTCAATAAAGTCAGATGTATATCTGATTGCAAGAGCCAACATTTGGCACTTCACATTACGTCCGTTAATCAAGATGCGCAATGGGTCATACATTGTTTGTGCGTAACAATTTCTTACAGGGACATAATCCGCAATGAAAAAGAGGGGGCCAGATCAAGGCCGATTGAGCCCCCTCCTCTTAGTTCCTTTCCATTCCGCTTTCCCTCCCTTTTCTGCCCTTAGAAGTAGGTTTTATTAAATTCAGCTAGGGGTCTGGAGTGAGTCAGTGAGTAGGGTGTAACGCCGCACCCGACACAATATAGGTCATTTCGGAGGCGGTCTGGAGAAGCGCTGTAAGCTCCCCGAGTGGGTCTGGGCGGAGCCCCAGCCGAAATCGAATTTGGTGAATTTAAGCCTAAAAATCTGACATCTGGTGGCGACAGTTTTCAATTTATACCCCAAAAAGTAGGGGGACACAACACAGGGCGTCCCTTCTATTTCAAAAGTGGGTGGCATGTCCACCCACTCCACCCACGGATCTACGTCCATGATTTCTTTTTTCTTTCTTCTGGCGTAGATGAACAAATCTTTCCAGACGTGGAACGGCGATCGGCCAGACGCAGCCGACGTGGTGGTGATCATCTCTGACGGAGCAGCCAACACCGACCGCCAGCTGACAGTTCCATACGCCGTCGAGGCGCGTAACAACGGCATCTACATCGTGACGCTGGCCGTTGGAACACTCGCCGACGACGTCATGCTGCGCAGCGTTGCGTCGCCGCCCACCGACAGGAGTGTCTTTCACGCCGTTCGAGGATTCGATCTCATGGACTTCCGCGACAGGCTTTTTCTAGCTAGCTGCGACGGTTTGCGCATGCATCCAGCTTTGTATGAACTTCCTTCTGTGGTTTGGCCATGCAGCAGGGCAAAATTCCGAGGAATTTTTAGAACTGCACAATCTCTCTCCTACCCCTTCCCTTCCTCTCTTCCCTACCCTTTCTTGCTTCTCCCTCCTTCCTCCACTTTTTGTTCTTCTCCGTATCTTTCGAAGTAGGCTTACAAAAATCCGGATGAAACGTCAATCTTGGGGAGCACTGTAAGCTCCCTATAGTGGGGTCTGGGCGGGGTCCCAGCCGACATCGAATTTTAACTTTGACAACTGGAATTTGGATGAGTTTCCTCTATTAGGCTGAACAATTTTGCAACTTGGACTGCACATTCTGCTGCTGGACGGCACAAACTTAGTTGGACTATGCACGGTTAGAATATGCCCTGACGGCCAGATCGCAACATGACCGTGGGTCAGATGCAGATGTCATGAGGCCACGATGCTCGAGGCAGAGGCCATTGCGAGGACTTGAACATATAACTATGGATATAACTACTGCATTGCAGATCGGGACGAGTGTGTAAGCAATCCGTGTCTTAACGGAGGAAGCTGCGTCAATCACATGCATCGATATTTCTGCAACTGCGTCTCGGGTTATACCGGCCAACGCTGCGAAAGATGTACGTTCTGTTATTTATTTATTTATATTTTTTGTATCCATACCTGTAAGAGCTGCAACATAAAACTGCATATGCCAGAACTTGTGCACTGTACAAATGCGATATACAGTTTAAAGTTTCTTAAAACCAAAAATTCAAACAGACTGCGGAGTAGGTTTCATTTCGCTACATAAAGCCACAGCAGTCATTTAGTTGTTGTACAGTCCGCCTCCGAAATGACCTATATTGTGTCGAGTGGGGCGTTAAACTCTACTCACTCACTCAGTTGTTGTACAGAGGAATGCGTGTTCTCTTTGGCAGCGTGCAGTCGTCAAATGGATGTCGCCATTGTGCTCGACTTATCCGGCAGCAACGAAGAGATCATGGACGCCATATTTGAGTTTACACGCATGCTCACTCTCGGACTTCCGGTCGCGTCAGGAGCGGCGCGTGTTGCCGTCGTCAGCTATTCAGACTCAGCGAATTTCGTCTTCGGTTTCAACCAGTTTACAACAAGCCAGAAGGTAACAAGCACGATCTGCAAGTTTCGGCCTATACTTCAGGTAAAATAGGTAAAGCCATCCTGTCCCACACTGGTAGAGTTTCCGATTCCTTAGCCAGACACCAACTGAAGCCATGGACTCGTGGTCAATGAAAGGTGAAGGTTCAGCACTTTTATAGCGCCGAAAGCCGCATAAGCCGCCGCCTCATCGGCGCTGTGCGTCACAGACGGAGCCGGCGTTCAGTCTAGGCCACATCCCAAGCCCTCACTCACAGACTTTGGTTTGCAGTCACACAGCCGTACGTAGCCATTGTCTACCGTTTTAATGGTCTCCATCTCCGTAATCGATGTATATGCATAGATTACTACCCATATACCACCGGCAGGGGTGGAAGGCTGAGTTGGCCTAGTTGGCTGACCCATAGTGGACAGTTTTCCCACAAAGTAGTCATTTGTCATCCATAGATCGGGCACAGGTCAGGTAAACTCCGCCGGCCAAAAACCGACTAACCATTGTCCTACGCCGCACACGCGTCGATGGTGTGCTTGTTTACCTTCCAGTTTACGCTGACACAGACCTCACGTGCGTAGGCGGCTTCCCAGGACCGCACTCGACAACGCAGTGGGTGAGAATCTTACCCGGGACCTGTCGTGAGTCAAACGCTGTAACCACTGTGCCTCTGAGCCGCAACTAATACTAGAGGGTGACCCAAAACATCAGGGCCGGTATGTTCTACTGAACCCAGCCGATCTTAGTAATTTGAATGGCATCAGAAGCATTTTTAGATCTGGCAACTCCATATAGTTTTGTCGAGCCTCGTGTAATACAGGCGGGTCAAAAATGTAAAACACGGAACCTACTAATTGTCATTTGTCAATGTCAATGTCAATGTCAATGTCAATCGTGCATTTATATAGCGCAGAACCATGAAGCATCACTTCCGCGCTTGGTGGGTTTAATAACTCGCAGATGATTCCGTTTTAAGTAGTTACATGACAGCTGAATGCTTTAGTTGTGTATGAGTGAGTGAGTACTTGCTTAACTGCACATCATCACAAAATAGGCTATTTACTGCTTCGTCGTCATCGCCAAGAAGATGTGCATATGTAGCACGCGTGTGACCAATCTGTAGCCGGTTGTGTGTGTGTGTGTGTGTGTGTGTGTGTGTGTGCTTACAATTGGTGTACATTGGGCACCGTCGTCATAATTAAAACCCGTAAAGCGGGCACCGAGGTGTTAACCGGGCACGTGCCCGTTTGACACCCATGCTATTTGAAATCCTTAGTCGATAATTCATGCAGATTTTGCGGATTTACTTATTTATCTCTGAGTGCCCGGTTTACATC
>Ga0056115_1000892_pt1 | contig 13461 bp, 7 predicted proteins | sample WorMetOlspDAHAB1_FD_77007 | JGI IMG/M metagenome (GOLD analysis project Ga0056115, IMG submission 77007) | Marine gutless worms symbiont microbial communities from Max Planck institute for Marine Microbiology, Germany - Olavius sp. DAHAB.1 ...
CCCATGCCGGCGCAGCACATACCCATGACCGCGCCGCCGTATTCTTTGCGCAACGCCAGGGTGATTTTCGGCACGCTGGCTTCCGAATAGGCATACAGCATTTTGGCGCCGTGCCGGATGATACCGGCATGCTCCTGAGTCACACCCGGAAAGTAGCCGGGGACATCCACAAAGTTGATCAATGGGATATTAAAGGCATCGCAAAACCGGATGAAACGGGCGGCTTTATCGGATGCGTTCACATCGAGACACCCGGCTTTGACCCTGGGTTGATTGGCCACGATGCCGACCGTGTTGCCGTCCAGTCGGGCAAAGCCGATTATAATGTTCGTGGCATAGCGAGGCTGTATTTCATAAAAATCCTCCTGATCGACCACCCGCAGGATCACTTTGTGCATATCATATGATTTTTTAAAATCAGCCGGAACCATTTCTTCCAGGGTGTCATCAACACGATCGGGGTCATCGGTGCTTTCCACCACCGGGGGCTGTTCTTGATTATTGGACGGCAGATAACCGAGCAGCTTTTTAATAATTTCAATGCACTCCGAGTCGCTTTCGGCCACCAGATGAGCCTGGCCGGTGATCTCACTATGAACCTTGGCCCCACCGAGTTCTTCGAGACTGATATCTTCACCGGTGACTTCTCTGATTATTGCCGGCCCGGTGATGACCATGTGGCTTTGACCTTTGACCATAACAATAAAATCGGTCAATGCCGGCGAGTAGACGGCGACGCCGGCACTGGAACCCATCATGCCGGTAATCTGCGGTATCAAACCCGAGGCGGCTGTATTGCGATAAAACATGCCGGCGACTCCCCGGGAAGCAAAAAAGCCCTCATGCAGCCGTCCGCCTCCAGAGTCGTTTAAGGCCACCAAGGGGGCCTTCACTTTAATGGCTTCATCCATAATCCGGCAGATTTTTTGACCGTGAATCGTACCGACCGAGCCGCCGAGCACGGTAACATCCTGGGCATAGGAAAAGACCAGACGTCCTGCAATGGTTCCGTATCCGGTAACCACGCCGTCGCCCGGGACCTTTTTTTCCTGCATGCCGAAATCAACGGATTGGCTTTGAGCCAGCTTGTTGACTTCAACGAAACTGCCGGCATCGAAAAGCAACGCCAGCCGTTCACGTGCAGTTAACTTGCCTCTCTGGTGATGACGCTCGATTGCCTTGGTGCCACCTCCCATATCAGCCCGACTCTCCAGTGATTTCAGTCTTTCCTTGGCGTTTTGATATGATTTATCCTGTGTCATTGCCACCGTCCTTTGCGGCGAAAAAAAAGAATTTTTACCAGTATTAGGGTTGAGCCCTTATTTCGAATTTATTTGAATACTGTATACTGTACACCAAAATAGCTGTCAAACAGTAATTAATCCGCTTTGAAAAACAGTACATCCAGGATTGGACAGTATTTTACAATAAGTGAAGGATCTTTCATACCATAACGCCTGCGGATTAATTACATCATGCTGCGCATTTTATTTTTTTTTGATAAAGCCGTTTTGCTTTTGATTTTGATATTGAATACATAATATCGGTGCATTATAGTGCCCTGAATGATCTTTGACAAAAAGTGATAGATCGAATACTGGTATCATGTATCAGAAAAATAGCAGAAGTCATAGAAATATCGAGAAAGAAACTAATGAACATCGAACGCCCAACATTGAACTTCGAAGTATTGTATTTTGTCTATATAATTTCCTGACAGGATTTACTGGATCAACAGGATATAGCCCTAATAAAAAAATCCTGTTGATCTTGTTAATTCCGTCTAAATTAATGTGGTTTCATACGAGGAGTTGCCGGTGCCGGAAGAACCGCTGTTGATCAAAAGAAAAAATAAGGTCGTCACCCTGATATTGAACCGACCGGCAAAGAAAAATTCACTGCCGAAGCGACCTTTCGCAGTGAAGATTTGAAAGAAGGCCAACGGGCGTTTTTAGCGAAACGAATGCCGAAATTCAAAGGAAAGTAGCAACTATCTCCAAAAAAGCCTTTTTCGCCCGATGGCTTAGTTGCAATTCGGTTGAAAATGCCCCTGATGCGGACTAAGGGCCTCGGAAACAAATAAATCCGTCCGCCACGGCGGACTTGTCTTTTTGTCCACCTTCAGCGTTGCATCAAAAGTCACATATCGCTAATATGCTGCCCTTGGTGCGCCTGGCGAACAAAAATCCGGCACAATCTATGCGTATTTATTTATTTCCGCGACCCTAACCTTAAAATTCAGATGTTAAACCTTGTTTTTCTATTTTCGGGTAATATATTTTTGGACAAAATCAGAACTGAGCTTTAACAACCATATGAGAGGAGAATTGGTATGGAATTGCAATCTTACCGGGCAGAAGAACTTTTTGGGTGGGTGACAGAAGAAGGCCATGACTTTACGCTGCTGGATGTGCGCAATAACGAGGAATTCGGACGATTTAAGGTTGAAGGGCCTCAATTAGCAAAGATGATAAATGTCCCCTACATTGAATTTATTGAACTGGAAGAAGAATCGGTGGCAAAGGTCGAGGTTCCCAAAGACGAAAGCATCCGGATCGTTTGCGCCAAGCAAGGTTCCGCGAAATTCGTCGGAGAAATCCTGGCCCAAAATGGCTGGACGGATGTTCGATACCTGGAGGGCGGTATCAAGACCTGGGGCAACATGCTGGCGCCAAAATTAATTGTGTCTCAAAATGGCTATAATCTCTACCAGTTTATCCGTCCCGGCAAGGCGTCTTGCAGCTACGGATTAATTTTTGAAGATGAATTGGTGGTGTTCGACCCATCCCGCAACACCGATTTTTACCAGGGCTTTGCTGCTGAAAATGGCTGCAAACTCGTTAAAACTTTCGAAACCCATCTGCAGGCGGATTACATTTCCGGCAGTCGTCAACTGTCCTTGAACACCGGCGCCCAAATCATCGGCAATGAAAATGATTTTCAGGGGGCGGCATTTGAATATAAAGCCGTTGATGATCAGGAAGTTTTCAGCTTTTCCAACGGTGGGCCGGAAATCAAAGCCATTCACATGCCGGGACATACGCCCGGGAGCACCTCTTACCTGATAGACAACCAATACATGGTTTCGGGTGACACGGTATTTATTTTGTCCATAGGTCGGCCGGATCTTGGGGGCAAAGCAGAAGCGTGGGCAAAATTTCTATACCATACCCTGAAAACCAAAATCACCGAATTGAGCGATGATCTCGTTATTCTGCCGGGGCATTACATCGAGTGGAGCGAAGCCAATTCGGACAAAATATTTATCGATACGCTCGGAAGCATTAAACAGAAGAATTCCGACATCTACGGAATTCAGGAAGAATCCGAATTTGTGAAGTTTATCAAGGACAATATGCGCAAGCAGCCCGATGAATATGCGGAAATCCGCAAAGTCAATGCCGGTTTGCTGGATGTCGATGAAGAAGATCAGGAAGTTATGGATCTGGGTAAAAATGAATGTGCGGCCAGTATGTATGCGGCGCAGTAGACTGGATACTGGATGCGGGATACTGGAAGCAGGATAGTCGATGCTGGATACGATAAAAAGGCTTCAGGATACAGGTGTCAGGAATCTGGTGAAAGGCGGTTACAACCTGACGCATGGCGTTCGTCACACGGTATAAAGCAAAGGGCCATGATATCCGTCATCTGTCATCTTACAAATGGAAACTATACAAACAAGAATGGGAGGTAGATGCTATGAGCGATGAAATCAGTGTTACCAAGGTAATGGATTTAAAGGGGCTGGCATGTCCGATGCCGATTGTAAAAGTCAGCAAGGGGATTAAAGATGTTGAAGTCGGTGAGGTGCTTCAGGCGGTGACCAGTGATCCCGGTGCACTGAGCGATTTTCCGGCCTGGGCCAAAACCAGCGGCAATGAAATCCTCAAAACCGAAACCGAAGGTAAAGAAACGTCTTTTTATATTAAGCGTCTGGCCTAAAAAACATGCCTGTGCATTCCCGGCTTAATTCATTTGAGTTTGTTCAATCTTTAAAAAATAGTGCCGTTGTTCGGGACCTTTTTTCCATGCAGTATATCAGTCATTATTGGCGTAATCTGGTTAAAAATTTCCACTATGACCTCCATGATATTTTTCTCCGAAACATCCTCCCACCGCCCCTCATCAACATCTCAAACTTGGTACCTTGGCATATCCATTTGCATTTTTCGAACGTACCTTGTTGAGGTTTGGTTGTTGGATATTGTTCTGGCAATGAATTTCCATGATTCCAATTGATAACCCCATTAAAATGCGACATTTTTTTCAAACTAACTAACGTTTTTTAAGACGTCAACCAAAAAGTATTAATTAATACAGTTGGTTATTTAACATTGTGTAATACCTGATTTTGTGAAATCCAAAATGGATTTATGAAACTGACGTAATCCGCTTCAAAAAAAATCGGGAAAACAATTCTTGACATTTGTTCTTTGTATACCGTATACAATATTCGATCATCCGTATAAATTTGCTATCGTGGGGATAGGTACCCGCCCTTTGAAAATCCAATACATTCCGAGTTAATCAAATCCTGGAGAAACGTTATGGAACTATTCGAAAACCTTACCATCTTATCCCTTGAGCAGGCTACCGTTTTGCCTTATTTGACCTATCGATTAGCCCAGGACGGTGTGAATGTTATCCGATTGGAGCATCCGGTTTATGGCGATCCGAATCGCATGATCGGGGAGAATGTTTTATCAGAAAAACGCATGAATGCTTATTACTTATGTATCAATGCCGGCAAAAAGGATCTGACCCTGAACCTGGCAGAAGAAGAAGGGCAAAAAATCTTCCATGAACTAATTCGGGAATTGAAGGTGGATATATTTGCCACCAATCAACTGCCCAGGAATTACAAAAAACTGGGCATTGATTACGATACCTTAAAATCCTTGAGATCGGACATAATCTGGCTGGGTATTACCGGATTTGGGCCCGACAGCAACGAGGCCGCCTATGATCCTATTTTACAGGCCCGATCGGGTCTAATGGAATTGACCGGCGAGGGGGAGGGAGATCCGCAGGTTCTGGGAATACCCTTACCGGACATGGGCACCAGCGAACATGCCTATGGACTGGTGATGAAAGCGCTCTTCAAACGCCAGGCAACCGGTGAAGGCAGCCGAATAGATATGGCCATGTTCGAATCCACCGTGTCCTGGCTTACGGTGCCGATCACATTGACGGACAGTTTCGGGAAAACCATCACGCGGCGCGGCAATACGCACGAGTTTTTCTGTCCGGTTTCCGTGTATCAAACCAGCAATGGCTATGTTTATCTTGCGGTCGGAAACGATCGTCAATGGAAAACCATGATTTCCCAGGATATGTTCAAATCGCTGAACAAACCCGAATATGAGAATAATGCCGGCCGGATCGGAGATGTCGAGAACTTGAACGCAGCCATTAATGAAATAACCCGCGATTATTCTTCCGAAGAGCTGATCGAATTATTTACTTCCCTTACGGTGCCAATCAGCAAAATCAATACGGTCGCTGAAGTGGTTGCTGATCCGGTGGTTGAAAAAAAGCTATTGTATGCTCAGGATCCAGTCTCCGGGACCCGCATTACCCTGGCGCCGCCACCGAATATGACCCCGTTTTTAACGGGGGCGCAGCAGCAGCTTTCCTTTCCACCCCGTTTCGGCGAAAACAACCAGCAAATATATGGCGGGACACTCGGGTATTCAGACGATGAACTTGTCCGGCTCAAGGAGAAAGGAATCATATAGAAGTTGGAGGTCGGAAAAGTAGAAGTTGAGAAATTGAGAAGGTGAGAGGGATTTGAACACAGATGTGGGAAAGAATTGAATTTGGGAGATGGTATATTTTCAATTGTAAATAAAGCTTCATAATAATGACGGAGCGACACGCGGCGCAAGCGCCTGCGCTGCGCGCGCGATATCCACTCCGCCTACGGCGGATCATTCTTCAATATCTATTAGTCGATTCCGGCTTGGCCGGATTAGGAAAACGGGCAATGAGAAAAAAGGCTGAATTAAAAGGGTTTGATCCAGGGCCGCTGCAGGTATTGCAGGAGCGCAAACCTCTTGGACAGCATGTTTTTGATAACCTGAAGCAGGCGATTATCAGAGGAAAAATTGCTCCGGGTGAGTGGCTGGTTGAAAGTCACATTGCCGAAATGCTGGGAATAAGCCGTACGCCGGTCCGGGAGGCGATTCACAAATTGGAGCGTGAAAGACTAATCGAGCGGCAGCCGCGGGGTGGATTTACGGTTCTGGGACTGAATCGGGGTGATATCGAAGAAACTTTTGGCATTCGAAGTGTCCTGGAAGGATATGCTGCCAGACTGGCAACACTTAAGCATCAACCCAAAGAACTAAAAGCACTTGAAAAAAAAATTGAGGATTACAAGCATTGCCTGGATAAAAAACAATTGAAAGCCTTGCCGGAAATCAATACGGAGTTTCACGAACTGCTCTATGACCTCAGCAAAAGTCCCCGACTGATTCACATGATCAATGGGCTCAGAGATCAGATTTTTCGATTTAGGCAAATGATATTAAAAAACGACAAATTTGCCATTATCAGTAATGCAGACCATATACAGATGCTCAAGTTCATGCGCCAGCGAGATGCGGAAAAAGTGGAAAGCCTGGTCCGCGAACACATATTGAGGGGGCGGGATGCGGTTCTGAAAGAGTTCGGTCAATAGCGGCCGAACAAAATCATACAACTGGAGAATTTAAGGCCGATGACAGAAAAGAAAATTAAAATTCTTATCGGGAAACCGGGGTTGGATGGACATGATCGCGGGGCAAAAGTTATCGCTCTGGCCCTGCGAGACGCCGGAATGGAGGTGCTATACACCGGACTTCATCAGACTATCGATGAAATCGTCCGGATGGCAGTGCAGGAGGCAGTCGATGTTATCGGTTTGAGCATCATGTCCGGCGCCCATCTTCCCATTTGCAAAACTCTGTTGGAATCGATGAAAGACCAGGGAATCGACGATATTGCGGTCACGGTCGGAGGCGTCATCCCCAAACAGGATATCGCTAAACTGAAGGAGCTGGGTGTAAAAGGGGTGTTCCCCGGTGGTACCCATTTTGATAAAATTATTGCCGGGATCGAAGAAATTATCAATCCGCCCGGATAAATAGCACTCTCAGGGCAGCAGATTATTCTTTGAAGACTGAAGTTAACCATTACAAGGATAAAAACCATGGGTGTTGCAAAATATGTTAAAAATGAAAAAGATGCCGTCGATGAGGTCATTTATCAATCCGGCATCCGTGTAAAGCCATCCTATACACCGCAGGATCTGGATGAAGTCGGTTTCGATTACGAAAGGGATCTGGGTGATCCCGGACAGTATCCTTTTACTCGCAGTTTACACCCCCAGGGTTACCGCTCAAGAGCCTGGACCACCCGTCAGTACACCGGTTTCGGCACGCCGCAGGAAAGCAACAAGCGTTTCAAGATGATGATTTCCCATGGACAAACCGGTTTGAATGTGGCTTTTGATCTGCCGACCCAGATGGGCTATGATTCCGATGATCCCAAAGCGTTGGGCGAAGTCGGTCGAGTGGGAATGGCCATAGACTCGCTGCGTGATTTTGAGACCGCTTTTGAAGGCATTCCGCTGGATCGAATCGGTTCCGGACTAACCATCAATGCGGTTGCCTCCATCATGTTGGCCATGTATCAGGCCATGGCCGAGAAATTCGGCTATCCTAAGGAAAAAATCAGTGCGACACCCCAGAACGATATTCTCAAAGAAATGATCGGGCGCGGGGCCTGGATTTACCCTGTGGAAGAGGCCGTCCGTCTGGTGGGAGACAGCATAGAATATTCCGTCAAGGAACTGCCGCGTTGCAATCCGGTCAGTATCTGCGGCTATCACATACGAGAATCGGGGGCGACACCAGCCCAGGAAATCGCCTGTGCATTTGAAATTGCCAAGGCTTATATGGACAACGTTATCGCCCGGGGCATGCGGGCCGAGGATTTTGTCGGACGTTTTTCCTTTAACCTGAATGTGTTCGGCAACCTGTGGGAACAAATCGCCAAATTCAGAGCTGCCCGCAAACTATGGGCCCGGATGCTGCGGGAAGAATACGGCGTCCAGGACAAGAAAAAATTATTTTTACGAGGTCTTTTCGGCGGCGGTGGCAGCGGCCTCACCAAGGAGCAGCCGGAAAACAATATCATGCGGGGCGCCTTTTATGCGCTGGGAGCTGCATTGAGCGGGGCCCAGACCACGGCCCTGTGCTCTTTTGACGAAGCCTATACCATCCCGACGCCGCGGGCCACATTGCTGTCACTGCGCACACTCGAAATTCTGATGGATGAAGTCGGGTTGCGTGACACCGTGGACCCGCTGGCCGGTTCTTATTTCATCGAAACTCTGACCAAACAAATGGAAGCCAAAATTATTGAGGAAATGCAACAGATCCAGGAAATCGGCGGGATGGTGCATGCGGTGTCCACCGGTTTCATTCAGCGTAAAGTCGCGCGACAGGCCTATGCATATGAACAGGGGATTCAAAACGGGGAATACATTAAGGTCGGCGTCAACAAATACGCAGATGAAACCGAAGACCAAACCGATGTAGACCTGCACGAATACGATGAATCATGGGTTGACCAACAAATTGACAGCCTTAAAGAATTGCGGCGGACCCGTGACAACCGCGAGGTAGCCCGAACCTTACAGGAACTGGAAACGGGAGCCCGAGCCGGCAAAAATGTTATGCCGCTGCTGGTTGATTGCTGCAAGGCCTATGCAACCGTGGGCGAAATGGCCGGTTTGTTCCGGGATCTTTTTGGCGAGTGGGAAGAACCGAGCCTGTTTTGAAGTGGGAAGTCGGAATGCGGAAGTGGGAATTTTGAAGCGGGAAGTAGGAATAGAAAAGAAGTGGGAATTCGGAATGCGGAATTCGGAAAAAGAGAAGGTGAAAAGGATTTGAATGCGGCCTTCGACAGACTCAGTCAATTCGAAGTGGGAAAAGGGAAATTGGTCGATTGGAATTTTAAGTGAATAAGGAAAAGGATCTTAAAGAAAGAACCAAACAGTTTGCACTTAAGATTATTCGATTGGTGGCGTCGCTTCCTCGGACTCGTGAAGCAGATATTATTGGGAGACAATTACTAAAGGCAGGGGCTTCAGTTGGCGCTAATTACAGAGAATCAAATCGTTCCAGATCAAGGGCAGAATTCAGGTCGAAAATTGGCATTGTAGAACAAGAATCGGATGAATCACTTTATTGGTTGGAACTATTAAAGGAATCCGGAATTGCAGAGGGTGAGCTTTTAGAAGAATTAATTATGGAAGCGGATGAGCTGATAGCGATTTTTACCACAATCGGCAAGAAGTCAAAATAAAATTCTGTCTTCATCATTTTTCCGACTTCCGAATTCAAACAATTCCGACTTCATCATTTTTCCTACTTCCGCATTCCGACTTCCGAATTCAGTTTGAGGTTGATTTCAGGGACGGTGCACCGAGAATTATATAAAGGAGAAGTACGTGAGTGATGCCAGCTACAGACTGGGTTGTGACATCGGCGGAACGTTTACGGATTTTGTGCTGGTAAACGACGCTACCGGGGAATTCCAGATTAATAAATGTTTGACGACACCGGGAGACCCGTCGGATGCGGTGGAGGCAGGCATCCGGGAAATGCTGGAGCGTAAACCCGGATTTATGCCGCAGATTGAGGAAATCATCCATGGTACAACCTTGGTAATTAACGCCATCATTGAAAGAAAAGGGGCGAAAACAGGTTTGATCACTACCCGGGGATTTCGGGATGTGCTGGAACTCGGTCGGGAGCTGCGATACGATGCCTATGACATTTTTGCCGAGTATCCGCTGCCCTTGGTACCCCGATCCCTGCGCTGCGAGGTAGCCGAACGGGTTACCAACGACGGGCGCGTAATAGCCGAATTGGATGGGCTGCAAGTGCAAAAGGTGCTGTCCGAACTGCTGGATATGGGGATTGAATCTGTGGCTGTGTGCCTGATTAATTCTTATGAAAATCCAATTCACGAGAAGATGATCAAAGATATTGTCGAACAAGAGGTGCCCGAATTATCTTTATCCACATCCTTTGAAGTCCTGCCTCAGATACGCGAGTACGAAAGAACCTGTACAACTGCGACCAACGCCTACGTCAAGCCCATCACGGCCAAATACCTGGCCAAACTTTCGTCACGCCTGGAATCTCTTGGATTTAATGGTAAGCTGTTTATCATGCTTTCGTGCGGCGGCATCACTTCGGTTGAAACCGCTCGTCAGTTCCCGGTCAGAATCATCGAGTCCGGGCCGACTGCGGCCGTAATTGCATCCCAGCACTACGGCCGGATGTTTGAGATCAAGGACATGTTTTGTTTTGACATGGGGGGCACAACCGCTAAATCCTGCCTGATTCAGAAAGGCCAGGCCGGACTGGTTTCTACCTTTGAAGTCGGACGCGTACAGCGCTTTAAAAAGGGCAGTGGTCTGCCGATTCAGGTTCCGGTGGTCGATTTAATGGAAATCGGGGCCGGTGGCGGCAGCATCGCTAAGATGAGCAAGATGGGCCTGTTGCAGGTGGGACCGGAAAGTGCCGGTGCCGATCCAGGACCGGCCTGCTATGGTCTCGGGGGCGAAAATCCTACGGTGACCGATGCGGATCTTGTCCTGGGTTACCTGGACCCAGACTACTTTCTCGGGGGCACCATGCCCCTGGATAAATCAGTTTCAGAAAAAACAATTCAAGACAAGGTTGCCAAACTACTCGGCACATCACCGGTGGAGGCTGCATTTGGCATACACGATTTGATCAACGAAACCATGGCGGCAGCCGCTAAAACCCATATCGCCGAAAAGGGCGGTAACCCGAACATTGTAACCATATCCGCGTTTGGCGGCGCGGGGCCGGTCCATGCTTACGGCCTGGCAAAAAAGATCGGTGCACCGAGAATTCTGGTTCCGCCCCTGGCCGGTGTTGGCTCTGCACTTGGTTTTTTTACGGCTCCGGTGGCGTTCGACCTGACCCGCAGCCACAGAGTTTCCCTGGATGGCGCCGATTTCAAAGAGATTGAACGACTGTTTAACGAACTTGAAAACGAAGGCACCGCCATCCTGCAGCAGGCCGGCAAAGATGAGGATATCATATTTGAGCGAACCTTGATGATGCGCTTTGTCGGACAGGGTGCGGAAACCGACCTTCTTATCGAACCCAGGCCCTTTGTCCAGTGGGAAAAATCACACATCCGGGCGCTTTTCGATGATGCCTACCAAAAATTGTACGGGCGAACCTATCCGGATACGCCGGTCGAATTCGTAACTTTTAAAGTACGCGCCAGTTTACCCCAGCGTGAATTTCGCATACCACCCTTGCGGCAAACCGATGGGAAACTGGACGACTGCATCAAGGGCGAGCGCCCGGCGTTTTCAATAATCCGCAAGGATTATATCCCCTTTACGGTATATGATCGATTTGCGCTTTTTCCGGGAGCCAATTTAATGGGGCCCGCCATTATTGAAGAAAAGGAATCGACTATCGTTATTGGCGAAGATGCCAAAGCCAGGGTGGATGAATATGGATTTGTGTGGATTAATTTAAATTTAAAGGACGAAATTTAAATTAGTATTAAAAAACATTAAAACTGGCATCGACTGTCAATAGAAAATAATTCGGAGGAAAAATCGAAATGGCAGATAAATGCGGGAAATCGGACAGCGATGTAAATATTAATCCCAATCCGCAATCCCCAATCCGCAATCCCCTATCCAAGTTCGATCCAATCACTTTGGAGATATTGTGGCAGCGGTTGGTTTCGATTGTTGACGAGGCCGATGCTTCCGTGGCCCGGACGGCGTTTTCCAGCCTGTTACGGGACGCGCATGATTATACCTGTATGTTTACCGACAGCCGTGGTCAGGAGTTGGTTCAGGGAACATTCTGTACCCCGGGGCAGGCCGGTGCCATGGCGCTGGGCGTCAAGAAGTTGATCAATTCGATTGCACTGAATGACTATCGCCCCGGCGATGTCTTTATCGTTAACGATCCGTGGCTGTTGGCCGGCCATCTGAACGATGTTTGTGTCATGAGTCCGATTTTTTACAAAGAGCGGCCGGTGGCGTTTACCGCCTGCGTATTTCACCATTCCGACATCGGTGGCCGGGTCGCATCAGACAACCGTCAGGTCTATGAAGAGGGCATTTTTATTCCGCCTTTAAAATTGTACGATGCCGGGGTTCTCAATGAAGGCGTTCTGGATTTGATCCGCTGGAACGTCAGAACCCCGGAAGAGGTCACCGGAGACATACGCTCCCAGGTAGCTGCCAATCATGTATGTGCGCAGAAGGTCGTTGAAATGCTGGCGGATGAGGGCCTGGATACCCTGGATGATCTGGCCGATGAAATTATTGACCGCACCGAAAAAAGTATGCGGCAGGCAATCTCCGGGATTCCGAATGGTGCCTATCCCTATGAGGGTATCATCGAAGGCGCCGGGGAACGAAAAGATATCCGCATCAAACTAACCGTGGAAGTCAAAGACAGTGACATTTACATCGATTTTGACGGCACATCTTCCCAGGTGGATTGGGGCGGCAACGTGGTCTACAATTTCACCTACGCCTACGTCTTTATGGCCGTTAAAAGTGCTTTTGACCCCGATATTCCAATTAATGAAGGTGCTATTCGACCGGTCAAGATGACGGCCCCCGCAGGCACGGTGGTCAACTGTAAGTTTCCAGCTGCCGTAGCGGCCCGCATGCAAATCGGGCATTTCATGACTGAAATGGTATTCAAGGCGCTTGCCGTTGCGACGCCGGATAATATTATTGCAGAAAGCGGCGGTACGCCGGCTCAAACTAATATTTTCTATGGTAAGCGTTACACTGGAAATCCCTGGCTGACAATGATTATTCGAGGGGGCGGATTGGGAGCCGGCAGTCGTCAGGACGGTCACCACTGTGCCATCTTCCCGGCCAATGGTGCTAACACGCCGGTCGAAATTTTTGAAAGTGACACGCCTTTGATCGTGGAAGAACGCAGCTTGATCTGCGATTCCGGCGGACCCGGCCAAATGCGGGGCGGATTGGGCCGTAAAATGGTTATTCGTGTCCCCGATGACGAATACGCGCCTGATGGGCCCACTTCGATTGCGGTACAGGCAGGGCGCTACAAATATGCCCCCCGGGGATTGTTCGGTGCCCATCCGGGTGCCATAGCAAAATTTCTAATCAATGGACAATCCGGTGATCCCAGCGGTTTGACGCTGTGCCGCAACGGTGAGGTGGTCCAGTTTCAGAGTGCCGGTGGCGGCGGATACGGCGACCCGCTCAAACGGGATCCGGAAGCGGTTGAAGCAGATGTGCGCAACGGATATGTGAGCATTGGAAAGGCTAAAGAAGCCTATGGAGTAATAATTGATTCGGCAAGTTTTAAAGTAGATTTGGTTGAAACTGAGAAAGTTCGGGCTGCTATGAAA
>Ga0056115_1000893_pt1 | contig 13458 bp, 10 predicted proteins | sample WorMetOlspDAHAB1_FD_77007 | JGI IMG/M metagenome (GOLD analysis project Ga0056115, IMG submission 77007) | Marine gutless worms symbiont microbial communities from Max Planck institute for Marine Microbiology, Germany - Olavius sp. DAHAB.1 ...
CCGTGACAGTGAGCGAGTGTCTGTTGCCCGTCGATCGGTTATATTCCGAAGCACGATCTGATCAACAGTGAACGTCGACGTCGTTGACTGCACAAAAGTTTACAGCATTACTGCAGGTTTTTTTACGACGATGAGGTTGACGATCTAACTCCGGACGAAGTTGCGGCTTACAGACGATTTGTTTGGCGCATCTCGTTTTCATCTTCGATGCTGACACGTGCGTCGGAGAATTTACCTCGTCTGTGACCTTGACGTTTGACCTTTTAGTGGCCTCTAAATGGGTACCGTGGTTACACGTAATACGGGCACCTTCCATTCTTTTTCATTCTCGAGCTAGTCCGAGGCATACAGGACCGACGACGACAAAGACGATACAGACGGCGACCGGTGCATGATGGGTCCCGCTAGGGTTTCTCTAGGGAGGTCCCCATAACAAGCTGACTAACAGACTCGAGAATGCTGGTTTACGTAACACACACACTGCACCAGGGTTGGATCATGGCGGCACAGCTGATCTTCCATTCACCTCAGACGCTCCAGCCACATCAGTCTTTATTAGCTGCAGGTTCCTGGGCGGACACGGTGAATTGGAACATTGCCGGCCGAGCCTGATCTAACCGAGTTCTTTGCAGTAATGGCTGCTTCGGGATATCTGCTGCACTGGCATTTGCGCTCCGTGCAGACTGTGGTACAACCGATCTTTCGCTGTCGCTGCGTCACGACTCGGGAATGATTTCCTGACTGATGACGTCACCTCGGCGTCGTGCCCCGAAACGCACTGACTCTGCCCGAAAAAGTCTGATTTCAGATTTGACTAACGTTATTACTATTTAATTTTTAATATTAATCGGATCGCTATAAAAAGATACATAGCGACTGTTATTGCTTGTTTGTGGACGTGGAGAAAAGTGAAACACATCAGAAAAAGTATTAATAGGCTATATTATGTAAAATTAAAGACTTTAGAATCATCAGTCACGGCGACAATCGTTGTTTCGTGTTTTTTATGTTATGATTTTGCTCTTGGTGTTTTTCCGTGTTTTTCCAATGTTTTTATTTGTTTTTATAACTTAAATGTGTTCTTATGCTGAATGTACAGCGTGCGTGATTTTTATTTTAAATAAACAAATAATTGGGCTTATATCGAGTAGTATCGACGGAGCATAGCTGTAGCGTGGAGTGTATTCAGGTATCAACTGAAAACTTTTGTGAGAGCGATAAAAACATTCTGTAAAAGTGTGTTCGCATTTTGTATTAAGGTCTGTAACGGCAAACGGCGACTGCGGCGCTCAGGCAGAAGGCCAGTCAGCGGCACGACAGCATCGTAAGGTAAACTCATTATCATCAGCTGTTTGTTTCGCACACAACAATGCATGCCACAAGCAACAGTGATGGGGAAAAGGCCAGTAAAGTCAATGCCAGGGCCAAGGCCACGGCCTCTGAAATTCTGACCTAACGACGAAAGCCAAGATTTCCCATCACTGACAAGCAACACGGCATATATGAAATGGATGGTATGAATGTGAAACCTGGTAAAACGGCTTTTAGGGGCAGTGTTGTTCTCGTCCGAAACAGGATGAGACCCTAAACTCTGTGAAAAAAATATACGTCGTACGGACGACGAAGACAGGGATAAACAGCGCCGTAGTATCAGAGGTCGTTTCGTAAAACGGAATCAATGGGAACACTGACGAGACAAGCGGAAATCGGTGTCTGGGTCCAAGCACCGGGAGCGCTTGGGAGCGCTTGGTATCACCACGAGAAAATTTTTTGAGATTGTATGTGCAAAATCCTGCAATCTAGTGCATCTTTTGCCGGAAAATGGTTCGCCGTGCCGTCCATAATGCGTTCTTCAACGCTTCAACAATGGGAACGGCTTTTCCACACGTTCTCCGTCGAAATGACCCCGCGTGGTATTGCACTGGACGGACAAAAACCAGAACGGGAAAGCAACAAAGCAACTGTTGGATTTAGAGGCTAGTTGCCGCGTAGTATAAATTCCTGAGTAATGCCGATAACCGAGATAATGCTTACTGTTTGGGCAATGGACATGATTTAGCCGAGCTGCGAGCTCAATGGAGTTAATCAGCCGAGGAAGGCGATTGTATAGGCAACTGGAGTAGTACAGCGAGTAGTGTTTGCATTGATCGTGGAGCAGCGACAAATGTCGCTGTCGTGTATCATTGACGCACAAACACAGAGACAAGCAGAAATATCAATCGCTTCAGAACTGCAACATTCAACGTTTAATATTGTACTTGCTAAAAGTTATCTGTGACGTTGTGCACTGTCTTGTAAAAAAGAGCTAATTTCTTCGCGTCCTATAGTTTCGAGTGTTAATTTTGCATCTTCAGTTTTTTTTGCCTAATTTTAGTCGACCGTATCAGCGAACTTTCGTAAACATTCTGAATATTGAACTTTCAGTTTAAGCTTACGTAAATATAAGGCTGCATTCAGCGATGTCTACAATGCAGTCTGCTGTGCATTAACGGGCTGTAATGAACTCAACATAAACATTCATCGTCAGGTGTAGCCAGAGATTCGAGCGAAGAATGATCTCCGAGTCTGTTGTTAACGGTCATGATGTAAGTTAGTTACATCATGGTCGGGGATTATGCTAGCATAATCCACTCACACTGCTGTGTTATGTACAGCTACCTGCTACTCTTTTGCTAACTTAGTTAACCTTTGAAACCGCGACAGCAACAACATTACGTGTTTGTTTTCCTCGATGGACTGTTGGTGGCTTTGAAAATAACCACTTGTGTGTGGCGGAAATTCTGAAGACAGCTTTTTTAGGTTAGCGTAATGTTCAAACTTCAAAGTAATGTCGCATGTATGCACGCTGCTCCATTGCGTAACTGCAACACTCGATGTACAAGCTCCACGATGAACATTGTCATTATATTTTTTTTTAGATTCCTGCATTTTTTACTTCAAATAAAAAGTTGTCTTACAATAATAATAACAATGATAAACTGATTTATAAAGCGCCTTAACGTCAGAGACGCTGGCAAAAGTGGTTGAGATCAGACGTGTACGCTACAGTCAAAGGATAAACGAAACAAGTTGTAAGCCGAAAATTGAAGGTCGTCAGCAAGTCGCCGCTGAGCATCGGAAGGCACGGTCTGCGAATAATTTTGACATAAAAATACAGGCGCTCGGGAACCAGTTTTCAACAGGGGGTCAAGGTCAAAAATCAAGTTTTATCATTCAACATGATGCGCTGATTTTCGCCCTACCCCTTGAAATAGTGCTGATTGTTAATGCAATATAAGGGGGAAGGGGTCTATATATGCAAATGATAAATGCACTTGTTACGAGTTAAGACACAACACAGAAGCGCCATGTGCATTTTCTGACCTCCGCTCCAAATATCCATTTCAATAGACAGTTTGCCGTTGGAGTATTTGTCCGATCATTTGAGGAAGTAAGTAAGTAAGTAAGTGAATTTGTATAGCGTGTCGTCCTAAAGCGGACGCTGAAAATGACCGACATGAAAATGACGGACCGTCATAATTGCATTGCACGAAATTGCAGGACATGAAATTGCAAGACATGACAGAGAAGTACAAACAAAACAGTCTATTCGTGGATTCTATATTTTTCAGTTGTCCTCTATAGGCTAGCTTGTTGCGGCAATGATTCAACTCTATAGCTACGATCATCGTTGCTCAAGTCGAAAGAACGACGCACGCAAACCAGGGAGTATTTTTTAAACTCCCTGACGCGAACTATGTATAGGTGAGTAAAGTTCAGACGGCCGCTAATTGCGATAATTAGTCAAGAGTCGTCATACGTATGCTGCGGCAAAATAGATCGAGTAGATTTACCATTGCACTCTATAGCCTGATTCGACTCTAGCCACGATCGCTCGGTCTTTCATCGTTTTCATGCCATGGCACCATATTTGTCATGTCTTGCAATTTCGTGTCCTGCATTTTCATGTCCGGCATTTTCAGTCAACCCGTCCTGTAGACGTCTCTAATACGCTATTCATGTCACAGACAGAGCAGACGTACAGCCTATAGGCCGTAGTTTAGGCCCGCACCCACGGGCCCTGACCTGGCGCTAACAGCTATACGCAGCCCTGGTCTGCCGTTTAATGGTCGCCACCCTCATAATCCATGTAATTACATGAATTACAACTGAATTGCCGACCCCGGAGGGATAGAAGGCTGAGTTGGCCTGGTTGGTCGACCAATAGCGGACGCTTTACACAAAGTAGTCACATACCAACCATAGATCAGGCGTAGATCAGGGAAAGACCGCCAGCCAAAGACCGATGTTCTAACCACTGAGCGCGCTTACGTCTTGCTCGGTGTGCACTCGGTGAAAAAGCTTGATGAAAGATTCGGGAAAGAACTTCGCGAACTTTACGATCCAGTGTTAGTCAGTGTTAGTATTTGCGCGCGTGTGAACGTAACGTCTACAGAGTGAACGCCATTGCTCGCTTCTGATATCGATTCAGTGGTTGCTTCTGCGCGACTTTGATGTGTGTCTGTCTGGCGTGATAAGCTTGATCGACAGTATCGGGTTGCTGTTCATTCGGCATGGCCGCTGTTCACCGCCGCCGCAGCTCGCTTGATGGGCAGCTATCAGCTTCTGTATGCACTGAAGGCGTCGCTGGCGTATGTCTTTTGGCGAGAGCGACTTTCACGTTAGGTACCGAATGAAAGGAGTTATTTATTTACTGTAGAAAATCTTCTGCTTAGTGTCGACGTGAATGTTGACTTTTACCGATATGCGAAACCGATGGATATTTGTCGTCGGACTGATCGTCTTTCGGTGTCGCGATGGTGCGAATGATGCTATGAAGGCTTGCGTTTGCGTTCATCCCACGAGAACGTTCTATCGACGCAATGCCGCTGCTATCGCTGCGTCAGTCACAGCTAACGGTTACTGTGGAACAGTTCTGAATGGTTAAACCGCCGCAACAGTAACAACGTTACTGTGCGGGTGTACGATACCAGTATCAAGTGATCGGACAAATACTTCAGCGTCAGACTGTGTCTCGAGATGGATACTCGTTTGAGATGTCATTGAATCCAGCGTAAAGCACGCCACCATGTTGGAGGTATGCTTAATGTGAACAGGAAATGGAAATCTGACATTTCTTATGCCAAAGTTAGTCGCAGACCGTGCATTTCAGCTTGTGTATAATTCCACACACAACAGTTTGCAAGTGCACATAAGTTGACGATGTTACACTGCTGTAACATAGCATACCTCCAACATGGCGGCAGTAACTATTGCATGCAGAAGGAGTTCAAATCTCAGCCTCGGAATAGCCTATGAGATTCGTCTCATATCGAGTATATGTACCTGCTTGGTCAAGTCTGGGCATATGGGCCTACTGGCCTCGGGTGTGTGCGGGAGTGTACTGATGACATTGGAGTAGCAACGTGGGACTTGGGATGATCGTCGATTGACGTCGAAGCTATTTGAACAATAAACAGGCAGGTGCGCTCGCCGATGATTGGCTGCGGCGTCGGTCGTCACACGCCTACCGTTTCGGCCACCCACCACGCAGTCGCTGTTTTCACTTGCTTACTTATTCAGCGATTTCTCTGTTCTCTGGAGAAATTACTTCCGGCTATCGACCGCCTGCTGTCGGCACACACGCTGCTGCCAAGGTGTTAGACGCCGCTTGCCTCTCCGGGGACCCATAACTTTTGAACTTTTTAATTCGAAAAGCAACTATATAACTGCATAAATTCTATTCGTCATGGCCGGTAGAAATGAAAATTTATCATTTATTTTAGTCATTTATACTCAGTATTGTGAAAAATTGAAAAGTGAAATGAATTTCTGTATATCGTATTGTTATGAAACAATCATCTTCCAATACGCTATCGTCACGGACAGAGCGGGAGTACAGCCTATAGGCTGCAGGCTAGGCCCGCGCCCACAGGCCCAGGCCTGCGGCTAACAGCTATGTCCCGCCCAAATCTGCCGTTTAATGGTCGCCACCCTCGTGATCCATTGAATTACATGGATCACTACTCATTTACCGACCCCGGAGGGATGGAAAGCTGCGTTGGCCTAGTTGGTTGACCCTTACCCACGAAGTGGTCACACGTCAACCATGGATCAGGCGTAGATCTGGGGTAGTCCGCCAGCTACAGACCGACGTTCTAACCACTGAGCCACGCCTTGCTGCCTGATGCCTTCTGTGGTTCTCATTGTTCCTTTTGCATTAAGTGTATGTTAAACCACTGGCTAGCGTGATAGTGCTATAAGTGAGTGTAGACGAACTTTGCCACAGTAGCCAGTTGCTTAACACACTTATTTCACCGTTGCGCGAGAACGATTTGGCTGTAGACCGCAGTCCGCATTACTGTATTTCGTGCATATATTTGCTTTTTTATTTATATTTCTATTTTTTCTAATAAAGTACTTTTTTGGTACAAAGAGTACATATCTATAGACAGACGTAATAAATGAATGTGCTAAATAATAATGCCGTTGTTCAGTGTCATTTAAGGCACATTAACGCTGCATTATGAGCAGGCGGCCGCAACGTCGGCAGCGCGTCGGGCACACGCTTCTAATGACAACTTGGACTCGCTACCGGAAATGACATCACAGGGCGACGTGGATGGCGAGCGACAGTCGACGGCGTGTGGGCGAGACAACGAGCGAGGCACAGCGACGGACGGCGTCGAGCGACCGACAACGAAGGGAGCCGCAACGGACATGGTCATTCGGCAGCTGATTGACCAGCTACAGAGGGCAAGTGACACGCACATACGCACACCGTTGTCGCGGCTGTAGCGGCGGCCAAGCGCGCAGATTTATCTGTTGTGGGACCATATACCTCTAGAAAGACCCAGCGGCGTTCGCAGCCATGTTTCACGCTTTCGGAAAACGTGCTTTTGCAGTAGCTTGTCCATGCTGCCGAACGATATACGAATGTCTGACAAAAGCTACACACTCGAGAGACGCCTCATAGGAGTACGTGTTTCCAATTTCCTACAGTTCGAGCGATCATATCATATCATACAATATCACATTAATTGCCAGTTTCTAATATTATCCGAGCGTTTTTTAGGTATCCTGGCAGTTTTATTGTAATACAATTCGAGATCACCACCATGTCCATCACGTCGTCTAATATAAGAACGACAGCTAATGAATTCTTAGCCCCAGGGGACACATTTGAACTTCATATGAACCTATGAATTACATAAACGATCATTCCTCAAACGCTGTTTGTCTGAATACTTGTTAATTGCATGCGCTTATCGGTTTTAATATTTTTGTCGTTTTTTAATTGAACTCTACAGGGTGGTCCAAAAAGTATGCCACTACCAAATTATAAAAAAATTGTGTTATATCGTATTAAAGTCTGCCAATGAAATTAGATTTCTTCTTCAAATTAGAGAAATGATCAAGCACTATAATAATTATTATCCGTCGGTATTTAATATCTTTGCATGATATACTTCTTGACGTCAATAACTATGACTGACGGTGACCTACAAAGTAGCGATATGCGTCAAATACGGTAAATGATGTCAGCGCTCCTTCTAGCATCAGCTCGACTTATAGCAAGCTGTGAATTCCATTCCTAAACCATCTATTAGATGAAGATTTATGTAAATATTTCTCCGATTTCCATCAGCAAGCGATGACGTCACAAATTAGATCACATAAAATATTTAATACAAACTTACAGCGTTCTTATGCTCATTTTATAATCAAAAGTGACGAGAAATGTAGCCGCACTGGTGGTTTTTAATACGATTTAATGATGATTCTTCATATTGGCTTACTTTTTTTGGGCTACCCTATATATTTCCCTTGTGGTCGTGTGCTCTTCAACTGTAGGACACGTACGTTTGATAACAAAATTAAATAAATAAATCGTGAAGGCGACGTATGCCGCAAAAGCATAAATTGCGAATTGTGCGTGTGAATTATTAAGGCGAATGGCTTTGTGACTAACAAAAAAGATGCGGCTACACAAGTGGAGAATGACGTTATGCAAGAGCAACAACCTGCTTCAGCAGCAGACGCGAGGAAAGCGATGATCCATAGTGCTCGAAACTTCTCTTTCGTACGTAAAGTTCTTCCGCTTACCAGCATGTTTGCTGTTATTACGTTATAGTGCCAGCACGATTGAATAAAACGTCAAAACAGTTGTGAAACGTTTCAGCTGTTTTATTTCAGATTTCAATTGTGTGGACACTCTTAGAAAAATAATCGAACAAATATCTGCTAAGCAGTGCATAAATCAAGCGCCATTGAGTTTTCTCACTCAGGTTAAAATGAATGCTGCATGTTGGTTGCAATATATTACCTCATTTGCTTTTCGACGATTGAAAAATATGCTTGTTCGAAATAATGTCTCCTGAAACTTTTGAAAACAGTTTTTCAGTAACTGTTTCAGTGTTAGACAACAATTTATAAAGCTTAACAACGTAGTCCTGCATCTGTCTGCCATGACCGTATAGGCTAGATTTTTTATTATTTATGGCTTAATTTTTTAATTGTATTTGTTGAAGTCGGAAAAGACAAGTATTTGTTATTCAACTTTCTTACTGGAAGGTTCACTATTACATCTGTGCAGTGTCAGTTTATGTTGCAGAAAACCGAAATAATTTAAACAATTTTTCTTTTAACCGTACCTCTTTTTTATCGCAATATATTTTGGCGATGTAGATGGCATATTCTTCATTCACTAAAACTTAATTACATTTTCAAATCCTTTGCTATTTTGTCTTCTGTTAGTTAATGTTCAGTGCTGACTTCCATAACAAAAAAAATGAAGCACAGAGAAGTAACATGGTTATTGCAGATTGATGCAAAATGTGGTGTTAAATGATTATTAATAATGGTTGGTAACTGACAGAACTAGTAAATAGTTGTGTTTAAAAGTTGAATGGTGCTTCTTATTTACAGACACAACATAGACGCAAAAATACAAAAAAAACGAATTAATGTGGGTAATAGCTCGGGCATTTTAAAAAATTCATGACTCCTGATTTTTGACTGCCAGATGCATGCAAATAATTTTGGAGTCATTCAAAAGCAAAAGAAAAATAATTTAAATTTAATTTTTAATATAAAAAACCAGCGCGAGAAATAGGGAGCTAGTGCGCTAACGATGCTGCTAAAGCGAGAAAGCGGCGAAAATAGAGACGAAAAAACTGATGAGGCGGATTCGGCGCCTTTGACCATGGCTGTGGTCTGACGCGTGGGATCGCGCAAACGTGGCGTGACGCATGAAAATTGCGACGTTCGTTCCGACTCTTTTGACAGAAGCTGTCGTTTGATGACGACGACGAGTCGATCGATGACGTCACTTCCGCTGCCAAGCGTGACGTCACCGGCGATCGCTTGCTGACGTACAAGCTGCGTCAGGCAACGATGCTTGGGCATCTCACGGACTATCGACGACGCATCGAGGAGCTTGATGTCATGGTATCTGTTCTGTTATAGTCACCCGTGTTTATCAAATCAAATCAAATTTATTAAAGCAGAAGGACCAAAATGGTCACTAACACTACCGCAGTAGCACATGATACATACATGGTACATATAATAGCCTAATAAAATAAAATAATAAGCAAGAGACAACTAACATAGAATCACACCCTAAAGAGTAAACTTTATCAACCAAGAAGTAAGATCATAATTTTGGAATAGACTGCCAGCGTGTGCAGTTTTGTCTGTATATATTGGTGTGTCTTTAGTAAGGAATATTGACTTCTCTGTCGCAATGTTTGGCAAAGTTTAATTGGCTTCGCTTACTTTATTGTATACTGGATTTTGTGTACACTTTATTTTCCCTATTTGTTTTTAGGCTGGTCGTAAGCGGCTGTGCCCTGACCGGACCATGCACTTCACAACTCGTACTTTACGTGCTCTTTAACTATGTCGATGCTAAATAGAATAAAAAATTACACGTACTATAATAATTATGTGTAGTAAATTGAAGTTATTCTTTCGTTCATTTTTCTTTGTTCACCTTAATTAAATTGTTAACAAGAATAAACGTTCAGAACTGTTTTTTTCCGTTTCATTTTAATTAATACTGCTATTCAGCGAGAATTCAGGGAGGGGCGGTTGGGCCCTCTATTGGCGTCAGCATTTTTTTCAGCAAGTCGCTTTTTCCCGTATAAAACGCGTGTAGTTCATTGCATTTGAGATACATGTAAATGGCGACGGGGCTGGTACAATGTCTTCCCCTTCAAAATTTCTTGATCCGCCATGCTGTAATTCTCGACATTGTTCTAATGAGAACGTTCGTGTACAGGGTGGTCCAAAATTTGGCACATTTTTTCGTACGCCTTAACTTCATCAAATATTGGACCAATTTTCACAATTATTTTACTCTCAGAATCAGGAGAACATTCGTAATAATATTGTCACTAAATATCACATCGGCCCTCAAGTATGTTGCTACACTACCTTGTGAAATGTTGGTGTCTTCAAAGCAACAATTGAAAACAAGACGACTTCTGTAACAAATTTTGAGAGTGCGTCGTCCAGCAGCAAAGCGCAAACATTGAACATTTGATGTAAAAACTGTAGGATGTGATATTTACTTTAGACAATAACTGAGACAATAAGTTGTTTTCTGTTGTTAATTTCTTAAAATGTGTTGTTACAGAAGTCGTCTTGTTTTCAGTTGTTGCTTTTAAGACATTATCGTTTTACTTCGTTTGAGGTGTGGTGGGATCTTTAGGGATAGTATTATTACAATTTTTTTCCGATTCTAATAGTGAAATAATTTTGAAAATTGGTCAATATTTGATGAAGTTAAGGCGTACGAACAAAAATGTGCCACTTTTTTGGACCACCCTGGTCGTTTTAGGGGTGCGTGATCACGTCGATTGCTATCATTACGTTATTGTTGATGGTGTTGATTATTAATGATGCTCAGAAAGAGATGCACGAAGCGCAGATCAGCAAGTTGCACGGCGAAATGTCGCGACTTCGTGAATTGCTTGTTGAATATAAAGGCAAAGAACGCGAGACGCAGTCCATCATCAATGACCTTCGAATGTCTTTGTCTGACCTTCAGAACTTAGTACGTTGTAATGTTCTACTAATTGAAATAATGAAATGCCGCACAATTACATGTATATGGCAGTTAGTCGGCGTGCCGTGCACTAATCTGTTTCATGATAAAAACAGTACACACTGTAGGTTGTAGCGAAATAAACTGATGATTACCAAGCGATGCAATGCAAAAATATGCGCTCGATAATGACTGTATAATAACTTATTATATTGTTCAACAAAATAATGAAGAAAGAAAAATCAAACGACAAAAAGTTGAAAAAAACGTAAATTTGAGTCTTCTATGTATTCACGAGGTGCAGTTACGTCCGTGACCTGCACATAAAACCACGCCGCCATGTTGGAGGTACACCTAATGTGTGTGTTAATTGCGGTAGGCCTATCTGTAAATTCTTATTCCAGCTTCATTCGCATACAGTGCATTTCGACTGTTGTCTAATGCCACTTAGTTACAATTTGCACGCATGCGCAAGTTTACGACGTTACACTATTGAAACATAGTATACCTCCAACATGTCGGCATGTAGACAGAATGACTTCACTGTCACCTCATGTACAGCATCAACTTGTGTTACGCTTGATTTAATTTCAGAGTTGCTTTCTGTTGTTAGTGAGTTTTTGCGTACTGATTAGCTGCTGTCTTGTTGTGTGTGTTTTTATTCTGGTCTCGTACGATTTTCACAATAAATTAAAACTGCCGCATTTAATAACAGTTTACATGTTGAACATTGATAATTCGTAATCAATCGGCCGTGCGTTAAAACGATATCGTCTGTTAACACGGTGAATTCAGTCAGTAATCGGCAGTAATTGTGACTAGCAGCGGAGATCGTTGGATGTCGGTAGGATCAAGGCAGCAGCATCATCGGTGTACATTGGGAAGCTGCAGCGGCAGGCGCAACGCCACGTGACAGCTGTCGGACGATGAGTTGCTGCGGGCAGTCAGCCGACGCGAACTGATAACCCATGGATTCCGTCTGGCTGCAGTTGTCTTGGCCGGCATCATACACATGGTTGCCCAAAAAGTCAGGATGGTCTGCCCCTCCACCTATTTCTTGCTAAGGCAAACGGATGCAAGACGAGAGCGCCGTCGACATCAATTATACACTTTATAATCCATACCGCAGCTTCGCGGCTCACGCACAGTAATTGACGTCACAAATTAGGCCACGCATAGAATATGTAATACAAACTGATAATGTTTTAATGTTTCCCTGACACTCATCTGATTTGCAGGTTGTAATTTGATTTGTTGATAAGTTTACTTTTTGGGCCACCGTGTAGGCAGACGTTGATCATTTCTGCTTGCAACCAAGGATTCGGCGGCAGACGATGCTCCTGTCACGTTGCAAAACGGACTACACCTATGTACGTGCAGCAAACTGCTGCATTCAATTCGCGACGTGCCACGCTTTCCATTTACCGTTATCTAGTCACAGCGTCAGACTCATGATTTTCGACAATCGAACGATGCGACTCCTTCGGCTTGTCTGTAGATCGTTTTCTCCAAAACAATACGTAAGCTAAATGTCGTGAGATATGAAATCCGACTCAACTCCAGTAAAACGTGAACAATTGTGTACATATTCATCTACGACTACTCATTATATAGGCTGAAGAAGCGCGTTATAGCAAAGTGTCCGAAATATAGGTGTAGCCGAAAATGTGGTTACTGTCATTTTTGTCAGAATTCTTTCACTGCACTGAAAGTGAATTTTTGCGGATGTCAGACTTTTGCAGTCATAATAGTTTGGTTAATGTGTCAGATGTGTCTGCATGTTTTGTAGTACGAAGAGCATGCGATGATGTCACAGTTACGAGATATGGAACACCGCGAGATGGTCGATGAACTCAATCGTAAAATATCGCAGCTTGAAATCGAGGTAACACAGCAGCAGACATACTGCAACCAAACCCACCACTCCTTGGAATTATTTCACCCGAGAGAAGGCCACGGAACGTTGAAGGTTATTCTGTTTGACTGATCCGTCTCCGCGATTTTCGTGGATTTGCATGGGTTTCATGGCGCTATTATGAAAATATTTATTCACCAGAATACATGGTAGCATAGAAACAAACAAAACTTAACTAACTTAGGCTACAACAAAGTAAGTCCAATTTATTTAAGTCCAAAATACCAATGTAAATTTTTGTACAGTGTATAGCAGTTAGAAAACGTGGCATATCTGATAGCTAATAGATCAGAAGGTAAACTGAATTTAAGAAATTACAACAATCCTGTATAACATCATTATTAACTGTCTTAAATAATTTCATCAGAAATTGTCTAACAGCAAAATCTAAAGAGTTAACATCGGATTTTGGCAAAAAAAACATTCAAGACCATACAGCAAAATAGGCATGCATTTACATCTAACTAGTTCAATTAGCACTTCTTCGGAAACAAACCGACAGATTTTCCCC
>Ga0056115_1000894_pt1 | contig 13456 bp, 11 predicted proteins | sample WorMetOlspDAHAB1_FD_77007 | JGI IMG/M metagenome (GOLD analysis project Ga0056115, IMG submission 77007) | Marine gutless worms symbiont microbial communities from Max Planck institute for Marine Microbiology, Germany - Olavius sp. DAHAB.1 ...
AATTGGATTATCCCATTGTGGAATAGTTTACCGGACTATGTAGTTTCATCCCCTACTCTAAATACATTTAAAGCACGTCTGGATAGATTTTGGGAAAACCAAGAGGTTCGTTATAACTGGAAGCCGATATATTGTACACCGGAAGTCGTATTAATGTCGAGTTGATGTTCTGATTACTGTATTCTGATTGTACGATATTTGGAGTGATATACAACGGATTGGACATAGAGGTCCATGACCTGCGTCCAGCGATCTACAGTACTACTAGTACTACTACTACTACTACTTGTACACCCTAATCTGCTTATGGCCGCATCTGAGATATGATGTTGATCTGGAGGCAGGCATACAGTAGCAGAACTGTCTCTGTGTATAGTGCACTGTAATATGTATAGTGCTTCATTGTAATGCTGCACAACAGTATGGGCAGTTCTAACAGGTAGGTTTATATCATTGTTTTGATCTCAAGTGCCTCCAATTTTTTGTATTTATGGCACCATTTAGTTTAAAATTTTTTTAGTACTTTATTTCCTTTACTTTTTCAGAGCAAATGTTTATGAGATTGTGTGTCAACCGACCGTTTTGTCCTCCTATACTTTGACATTGTTGGTTGGGCTATGTAGCAGTAAAAATCGTCCCCAAAGTGACCTGTTGTGTGTCGTGTGGGATGTTAGACTCTCTCGCTCATGCTGTGTTTGTAATGGAGTCGGTGGATTGATCTCGTTGTTGCAGAATGGCAAGTACAATAATTCAAGTCTACCTGAAGCAGGTGCTGGAGTCTTTTTTTCACCTACAGTCTCAAGTCCGCATGTGTGCACTTGAAGTTGTTGTTCTCATTCTGCGTCAGGGTCTCGTTCATCCTGTTCAGGTACGTTTTCAGTTCACGTCGTGTCACGGAAGTGGTTATAAGTGTCCCAGTTAGTGCTCTACGTGGAACAGTGAAGCCATGTTTTTATGTTATAATTAGTAGTGTCATAATGTGACGTGACTTATTGTCTTGGCTCCAGCTCTTCATTCCCTCTTCTGAGTCGAGTTCTCCAAGACCGTCTGTCTCTGCATCGTTATGTGTTGCATGTTTTTTATAAGTCTGTCGAAGGATTCTTTATAAATTGCATCCTTGTTTTGAGTGTGGTGCAAGTTTTTTTGATAAGGTTGTTGTGGCAATGTTTGTTAATCTGGTCCCACACATTATATTCTGTAGCTATGCTGGGATCATAATCGGTTTTTGTTACTCTTCTGTCACCAAGTTCAAGCTTAACTATAATATATTGTTGGTGCTTGAACTAAGCTCTCTGACAAATAGCATATCACACAATACATAAGTTTTATGCATATTGTAACTGAGTTTTGTGAAGGAGTAACGGTATCGACTCCGTCTCTAGGAAGCTGGCAATTGCTACCGGGCATTGGGGTAATATAGAAAACGGGAAATTTGACCAACTTCCAATAAACAGATTTTCTCGAAACTTTCAGGGTTATTAGCCAATGCAATTTCTGGCTCACACGCAAAAAATTACGAAAATCTCAGAAATTTTGAGGGAAGAGGTGGGAAAGAAAGTTTTTAACCAACCATATCTCCCCAAATTTGGGATCCAGGGAGCTTAAAATTTTTCAGCTGGTAGACTTATAGAGGCGCTACCTTAGTTCTGTATTTTGCGACCCTATCCCTAAAAGCGGGGCGTGGGGAGACGATCGTAGAAATTAAAAATTTCAATTGTTCGGGAGGGTGTCGATTTCGCAAGGGGTTAAAGGAACATAGAATGTGCATACGGCATTTTATTTAGGGATAAAACGGAAAAGGCGTGGTCGATGGGGATTTTTGAATTTCGTCCCCAAAGTCGAGTTAGGGGACATGAAATTTAGGAGCAAAAATTATTTTACTCCCTATTTCTCCCCCAATTTTGGACTCGGGGCCGAAAGTTTTTGGGCCCTTAAAGGTTTAGGGGACACACATTCGTTTTGAATTTCAAGACTCTAACCCTAAAAATGGGGCGTGTGGAGAAATTTTATAAATCGCGTTTTTTGACTAGGGGTATACTTCAAAAGAATTCACAGACTAGAGTACTAAATGTAGGTAAATTCTGGATATAGCGTTTCGTTAAGCGATAAAATTTAAAATTTTGCAATGGACAGATTTTTGAATTTCCTCCCCTAACTCGAGTTAGGGGACCCCAAACTTTGACGATTTTTTTTGCGATTTTTCGAAATTTAGCTCGCAATATTTCCAAATTACGAAGCGAACGAGATAAAACTTGGTAGTCTACTAGAGCCCACACCGGTTTAGTGAATCTGAATATTTGATGGCCCTGCGTCGTTCTGTGGGTGAGGGAGCTGCGCTTAAATTTGCCCATTTTGAAAAAGTTTGCATATTTGGCGCCACCTAGTGGCGTAATGCGTCAAAGTACGCTGAGTTTTCGATAAATATTGAATACAACGTCTGGCATTCTCCTAAGATTCCAAAATCAGAACTCTCGCTCTTCTAGTTTTGTTCCATTGGCGATCAAAGTTGGAAAAAAAACTTGAAAACTTCACGCCGTTTCTGCCCGAAAATATTCCAAGTCCACACCATCTCACATTAGAACAGCCAGAAGGAGCCGCCGTAGATCCCCTATCACTATAGAAGTCGAATAGGAAACTAGGGTCAAAAAATTGATTGAGCGTGTTTCCGCCATATTTCTACTTCCGGTTTTCGAGAAATCGGTCATTTTTAATGATTTTCGAGCAATTGCGCAGAGTGTAAGCGCACGGGAAGGTGGTAATACGGTTTGCTGCAATGCTGTGGTTCGAAATAGGACAGTCGACGACAGTGTGACGTATTGGTTCCCTTGGAAACACCCTATGGCGAGACGACGAGTGCTAGAATCTGGGGTTCCGCCTCCGAAATGACCTGTATTGTGTCGAGTGGGGCGTTAAACTCTACTCACTCACTCATCTGGGGTTTTTGATCAGACGCCACCAAAAATGGGCCTCGTCTTTGGAGCGTTGCAAATGCACCAGGCGCCAATTTTTCGCCCTTTTGATGTCCGCCTCACGGTGTCAGACGTGCTGCGCTTGACTCCGACCACGCTGAGTGTGTTATAAGTGTCAGAAATAGTTATAATCTGTATATGTATAAAGTCTTATCTATTTTTCCACTGTGTAGATCGTTTTACTTGTGTTGTTGGATTTTTATTATAAAGAATGTATTGTGTGTATGAGCAGTGTGTTCCATACTTGATCTGTATGAGTTCGGATCCGGATGTCAATATCAGGCTGAAAGCAGATCAACAGCTGCAGGAGATTGACAAGAAGTACACAGGCTTCATTCAGGTCAGTATCACACCAACACGTAAAACACACATATATTAAGTCCTGTGGCTGTCTTAAATAATAATAGTAATAATAAAAATGGGAAATGCCCAGACAGCAGCACACTGATCCCATGGTCCAGAGCCAAGCCAATGGCCTGGGATGTCACTGTCCCAGACACTTATGCAGAATCACACATTGGCGACACTGCCACAGAGGAAGGTGCAGCGGCGAACCAGGCAGCGGCCAACAAAATCGCCAAATATGATGAACTGGCCAGCAGACAGCAGGCACATCTTCTACCCAGTTGCCATAGAAACAGGAGGTACCTGGAATCACTGGGCTGTTGAGCTTGTCCAGGAAATTGGCAGACGGGCCACATTAATCACTGGTGAACCCAGAGAATCCACCTTTCTGTTTCAGCAGTTGTCAATAGCCCTCCAAAGGTGCGGTCGCCTTCCTATACACTTTTGACTCTGATTAGATGCCGTTGCAGTCATAACTTGCTTAGTACAATTTTAAGCCTGCGGCTTTGTGCTAGTGGGCAAAAAAATAATACCACAACAATATTTATAGTGCAAAGCTGACATAGAGATGTCCTCTGAGTGCATATTATGTTTGTTTTATGCATTATTTTGTTCTTATCTACTTATTATCATAACAGTACTCTTCATTGACTTTCTCGCAAACGACCAAATATTTCAGTGTCATATATTTCCAACTACTGAGTCCACATATGAGTGTCTTTGTTAGAGGTGCAACCTGGTGCGTGGGTGATAGAGACAAATTTTGCCTTTTTTATGGAGCAGTACTTCATAGGCAGGTTGTGTGATGCAGATGAAGGCTATGCAGGGGGTGAAGATGTCGTATCGGCTTCATGAGCTACTAGGACACATCGACAACACAAATGCCCTGCGAGGTGCACGGATGGACGACATTCCAGCGAGCCTCAACAGTTATCTGTACACTTTGATCCGTGGCAACCGGAGCCAGCGTCGTGGCCTGCTGACCAGCTTGCTCAACATGTTTGACGACACTGCCGTACGTCTTGTTATTTTGTTTGCCTCCTGTATTTAAGTACTAACATGGGCAGGGTTTGGGAGTTGATTCTGGACAACCAATCTGCATAACCTGCAGTAGGCTTCTTTGCTATCTCCTGTTCTTTTTCTTGGGCTCCCAAGCTGCAAGTGTTTTTTCTTCCTTATTGTTCTCGTCATACATCACAGATCCGATCAGTTACTGGATGTGTGGCTGTTTATTCCAGAAGAGCATCTGCAGTCAGCTCCGAGCACAGAAGCTCCACTCGTCCCTGGCATTGGAAAGACAAGTGACTCCACTTTCCAGATTGTCACTCACTACTATTGTTTGATGTCGACTTTTAACAAGTTCTGCTTGTGTACAGTTCATACCATTTTTTGCTGACAGCTGTAGATTTATCTCTTTGGACAATTTCCACTACTTGCAAAGAGGACATAGGTCTACATTATACCCTGTCTGTTTGTAGAGATAGATAGTTTTTCTGCTGCAAGAACACCACTGAAAAACAGACTACCAATGTTGCTGTATCCAGACCTGAACTTGCAATTTTGTAGGAATTATCAACAAAATGGCAACACATTAGGGTTGGTGTATGATGTGTAGGATGTCGGGTATAAGCTCATATAGTTCCTTTGAAACTCTGCTGGTGTGCTGTAATACTAATTGGATTATTATTGTTATTGTTATTATTATTGTCTGCCATTTGCCAGAACTTATATGGTATTTGAGGCTCTAATTTGTGAACTTGTCGTGGGTCATTGTGTGGAGTGAACTTGTAGATCATTACTAGGGATGTACCGAATATTCGCTTCGTATTTGCTTCGGTGCCAAATAGTGGTCCGAATAGTGTATTCCTATTCGGACGAATAATGTTGTCAGAACGAATACGAATAGTTAGTCTGTACATGTATAATGCAGCTAGTGACGTGATACGGCTGTCTTCACTCAGTCAGTGCCAGCTGCTCTCGCTCAGACCGCCTGATTATGGGAGACGAATGAAGGGGTGAGGGTCATGGCTAGACAGCATGCGGGCACAGCCGTAATTAGCGAGGGACATAAGGAGGTGGTAAATATCAGAACAGCAGGTGCAGCGTCAAAATGCTCAGCCGGCAACGCTATTCGTATTCTTATTCGGCAGAATAGTTCACAGAACTATTCGTATTTGGCCGAATAGTCTAAAACCAATATTCGGTACACCCCTAATCATTACAGCATGATGTTTTTTTACACTTTTAAATATCCTTTGCCACTATGCAGTATGTGTCCATAAAATGTGTGTAGCAATTGGAACTGCACTGCTGAGATGTACATGTATGCAGTGAGCAGTCTTTGTCCTGTTTGATTTTGTTTGCTGCCTCATTGCACCTCCCACAACACTGTCCATTACTCCGCAGTCCACACATGGCTGCTTCGACAGAATCAACACTTATACGAGGATTAAGTAAGTAAGTAAGTAAGTAAATAGTAGATTTATGTAGCGATAGTCATAGCATCTCTAATGCGCTCCATTAGTTGTGTCTAATAGCGGGCAAAGAGAAATGTCTTTAACTGGCGTTTAAAACTGGCAAGTTCAAGTGTTGGATCACGCAAACAGTCCGCGGTAGAATTCCAGCCCAAGGGTCCTGCAACTCAAAACGCTATTATTAGTTCATGTGTTAACATTTTATGCTGATACTGTGTTACGGCTTGTGCTACTTCCTAGCGTCTGTGTGCTAATGCACACGAGTCTTTTCGTAAGTGATTCGGGTGATTCTGCCTTTGTTTTGGATGTTTATGTGTTTGTTGTACTGTTTCTTACAGTCTTAATATTTTCGAAATGTTTTAAGTTGATGTTGATTGTGGGATTACAGGATATTCTCTTTGTGTGTGTGCAGAAAACGCCACTGAATGAACTGATATACATTGCCGACAACCTGGCATATTTCCCTTATCAACAGCAAGATGAGCCGTTGTTCATTATGCATCAGCTTGACATTATTGTGTCCGTGTCTGGCTCCAATCTGCTGCAATCTTTCAAGGAAGTATGTATGCTGTCATCTGTGTATGAAATTGGATCACATTACAGATTTTGATAGCTATTTTAAACTACACGAGCTGTGTAGTGAAAGTGTTGTCTTGATGATGTCATTGTGTTCTGTCAGTGATCTGAAGCATTTGACATCTGCAGTCTCTTAGAGTACACACACACACACGCATGCACGCACGTTTTGTGGACATTCTGGCTCATCTGGTTCGAGAAACAAAATCTCAAGTTTTATGCAGAGATCGTGGGTTTTTAGCATCCATGATGTCGTAACAGTTAATTTGTCAGGCTCACAATGGCATAGACATGTGTAATACAGACCTTGTCCCTCCCAGTATTTTCAGCAGCTGGGTGCCTTTCTGCCACACAGCCAGCTGTGGCACAGTCTTAAGGGAGTGCCATAGTGCATTGAACTGTTAAACTTTGCTCAACTATTATGAATCCTTGAATGTTGCTTTGTAACTGTATTGCATTTGATTCGGTTTCAGTTCCATGTATGAATAGCGACATGGATTTTGCGTTGTGCAGTTTGAGATATCCGTGCTAGTTCTTTTGTGTTGTGTTTAACACTTAATATTATACTATTAATAATAATTAATATTATAGCTTGAAGCATTTTTTGACCACCAATGTGTCTGATGGTGATTTTGTTGTGTAGCTACTGAATCCAAGTGCAGTTGAAGTGAATACAGTTGATAATCAAGAAGGCAATATTGAAGAACAGCCACAGCCTCCTCGTCAGGATGATGATGATGATGAGGACATAGACTCATTAACTGGTGGGTGATGGCATGCACTCGGTGGCAAATGATTGTGTTGATGTTGCAGTCGGTTTGCTGCTGTGATACTTTTATTGAAATTTTAAATTTATTATCAAGTTAGAGTTTTGGTAGTGTGTAGCATTATATGAATCGCTTTTGTGTATTTTTAATTGCAATTTGATGCATGTGCAGATTAAGTGATGTAATGTTTCGAGTTGTGCAAACAGTGTTTTGCTCATTTTTTCACATGGTCTTAACGCCTTGTTTATTTTGATCGTCGCTGTATTTTTTGTGAAACGTAAAAGGTCTTTCAGTATAGGAATGCATGTATGATGTTTTACAGTGTACTCACCTATGCAGAAATGTAAGTAATTATGAGGTAAGCAGATTTATATGTGTGAGAAATACAGTAGTCACCAGTTCACAGTGCACTCTGAGCCAGTACTGCTAGTTTTGTTGTTGATTGTGCTATGCAGAGTGTGTGTCGGACGAGACAGTGCAAGCATTATTTGATTTGTACTTAACGTCGCAAGGCTGTGTGCTGCTTCTTGTCCTTAAACAACATCTAAAGGACATGTATGGCTTTACTGACAGGTGATTCCATGTTTCTGTCACTGCTGATGGGTTTTACTGATTTGCAGTCATTGTCAATTGCTTTGATAGAAAAACTGCTCCATTTATTCGACATGTTGATCCAAGTCTGCAGACACTGTCTGGTCTGTTGAACATGGCTGGACAGGATTCTGGAACTGAACTTCTGAACTCCAGAAAGCTGATAGCAGCATCACAAAGCAAGCTCTGACATGGACTGGTTATTGTTTTGAGGACAGATGACCACAGGAAAACAGAGAAGTAATAAAGAGAATGAGACCAAGCTGGAGTGAAGCACAGAGAAGTCACAAACACATTGGCATATGCCTGTGCTCCTGCTGAAGTTGAAAGACTTCGTTTATTTCCTGCTCAAAACCTTTCGAGCAAGCATATATCCTTCGACTATCCCTGACGAACACAATTTGTCTGTTTTGTCAGTCACAATTGGTAAATTAAAATTCAGTTGGCAGGTCAGGTCAACAAAGGTCATTTGGTTATTAATTGCAGTTATTCAGTCAGTTATAAAAAATGATTTGACTATTCAATTTGCTGATTCTTTGTTGTTAGCTGTTGCTATTTTTCTTTGTAATTCCTGTTACTGTTCCTATCATTTTTGTTTCCATGTCGAGATTCATTAATAGCTTAGTAATTTATAATTCATGAATATATGCAAATGAAATATGTGTTTGTGTGTGTAGTAAAATTCAGCGTTACTCTCCAACAGATTCGGCAAAAACATTTGAGAAACCCGTTACTCGGAAAGCGGGTGTCAAGTTTCATCCGAAACAGGTGCTGGATTTAGTGCGGTTAGGGACGCAGCTTCCCGAGCCGATTGCACAGAGCAAACGTCAGCTGTTAGAAGCCTATCTTGATGTAAGTGGACCAGTAGTCATTAATTAATGTTGTTATCTGGTTATACACTGCAGCCTCGTTATAATGCTCATTCTGGGAACCAAGTGAAATGAGCGTTATAACAAAACGAGCATTGTAATGAAATTCACCTTCTGAATGGCATAGTAATGGACTGGTAGATCACGTGGGACATTCATAAGTAACACCAGTTTGAAAACTGCAAGCAACAATGTTATAACTCAAAAAACTCATCAATTAATAAAACGTAGTCTGGGCACTGACGTCTATCTATATGTCGATGAATGGGTGCTCGGAAAATAAGTCATTGACTCCCGCATGCACACCGATGCTGTGCCTGCTGTGCTGCGGAGGCTGCAAGTCTGGTTACAACTACAGCAATTGTCGCTCAGTGCGCAAGCAGTAACTTGGCCATTTGGCCACACTGGCATTTCAATCTGTGTACTCTGGCTCATTTTCTTCCTTCACTCGCCTCGCACAAAAGTAGCACTAGCCCTGTCACAGCTGTGTTTAATGGAATCCAACTTCCTATGAACATTATAACCAAATGATCGCTGTAACGACGAGTGTTATAACGAGGTTGCAGTGTAATGCAATTTTGAACACAAACACACACACAGACAGTTAAAATGTTCTGGCCTTTTCTGGCTCTTCCTAATTTAGCCGGTGCTCTGCCGCACCTTTGTAGACTACTGTGCAGCGTTTGATATTTTTTGTTATAAGATGCCCTTTGTGGTTACCAGCTGTATCAAAACACTGAAAGTGAAAGACTGTGGTCAGAAACGCATTTTCTTGCCTTTTGGACATTAACTTGTAAGTAGTGTTTTCATTCCCGGGCTCCCGTTTCCCGGGCGCCCGGGATTCCCGGCTATTCTCATTCCCGGATTCCCGGGAATTAAAACGCCGTCATTCCCGGGAAAAACGGGAACGAGTCAGACACTTGTTCATTAAATGAGACGCCAGGCAGTGACTATAGCGTGTTTAAACGGCAATTGCTAGTCAGTTAACAGCATCCGGCAGTACCACGCAACTGTGTACGCAGTGTTGCAGCTTGCAGGACAGTCGGCTGTCACCCCTGACTTCCCGGTCACGAGTCGCGACTAACGACTCGCTATACTAGAAATCTGATATCACGAATGGCTCATGCTTACAGCTGCAGCACTGCACTGCAACAACAGCCACAGCTACAACGGAGTACGGAGTACGGACAGTTCACAGCAGAGTGCAGGCTGCAGGGTGATTAAAGCAGAAATGGCCGTCTTCACCAGAGGTGAACAAGCATATTGATAGGCCTATCTGTTGTCCATGCCACCGACGTGCCTAGAGACCGAACGAGCGTTTTCCGCGGAGGAGCCCCCAGCCGAAATCGAATTTGGTGCATTTTAGTTTCAAAATATGCTGTCTGGTGGCAGCAGTTTCAATGATTTTCACGCGAATCAACTGGCCAAAGTTCAAATTTTTAAAGTTGATTTTCATGAAAATCGTAAGTTCGTGCAGTTTAAGCAGTATTAAGGCACAGCGCGACCACGTGTTCTTTTGTTCTAACTTCTCATCTGGACCACCGTTCCTTAGACACTCACTACTGACTACTGAATGTGATGTGAACTTTCCACTGTGGATAACTTACAACAACTTTACCTACATAGTTTCATTGTTTTTATAGTTGATAAAAATTAATAATAGCACTTGCGTACAACACGTTGGTAATAGATTTTTTCTGTCATCAGTCCCTCATAATATACGTCATTCCCGGGCGCCCGGGAATTGCGGGAATGAGAACTGCCATTCCCGTATTTCCGGGAATAAAAATACACGTCCGGGAATGGAAACACTACTTGTAAGTAGCATTTTCTGTACATGATATATGGAGGACTGACTGACATAAAATAACTGTTGATTGCAGTTCAAGCTGCTGATGATGTCAATTGATCCTGATGATGATGACGAAGTTGCAGTAGTTGGCATTCCTAATGGGAATGTGTCATTGAGGCATTATGAGGCGAGGCAGTTTGAGACGAGGCAGTTTGACCCGAGCCGACGATCAATAATGTTAGATCCAGAAACAGGTCTCTTAGGTCCAAATCCGGATGCTGGCGTGTCTACACCACTTAGGCTTCCAGTGGTAAGTAATCATGCTGTCAGTGATGCAATATGCACTGTGTTAGGCTTCAGTTTGAAGCAATTTTTTCATGTGATACTGGCACTAGCTGGATAAAGATCACCGTTGGATTGTTGAAGTATTGCTGTGCTACTTCATTTTGGGGGGAATGTGTTAAGCTTGTGTGTTGTATTGAGTGCACAAATACTAGTTTGGATGCTCCAATATCTTAATGATGATACAAGTTATCAGTCCGTTACTGTCTCTAGCAGCTATTGAAGCTGGATATTTGATTGTCGTGTGATACAGTGTTATCATGTTTAGTTTTTTTGGCCACAGAAGTAGCAGTAGCAGAAATGTGTTGTGAATCATTAAGGACTTGATTCTATTTGACGTCACTGGTCTTTTCGTTGTTGCAAGTTGGCAGTGCATCTTAAAGTGACAGTGATGTGAAATTGTGCTATCAGTCTTGTTAGCCCAGCTTCTGTATGTAACATCTGCATTTTCTTTATCACCTTTTTGCATTTATAACAATTTGATATGTGCGTAAAGACGAAACCCTTCTTAAGATAACTGAAGTCTATTGTGGCTGCCTCCATAGTGTAGTTGTTGTCACAGTCCTTGATCTTGCAGGTCTTCATCTTCCGCCTTTGAGTACTGTTCAGTGCTTGTCATTACGTTCAGCTCCTGTCTGGCTTTTTTACTGTTGTTTGTTTTGTTTGTCAGCAGGGTGAAAGCAACCCTTTCTCGTCTCCGCCTTCTCTCTTTCGACCGTCGTCTTCTCTGCAGAAGCTTTCTACGGCTGAACGTCGGCGAGGTCGTCCACCAGGCAGTTTTTCAATATCACGGTCATCGAAAATGTTAAAGGGGAAGCCAAAGAAGAAGAAGAAACGCTGGAATGTTGATGGTAGTGACAGTGACAGCGATGATTGCACCGGTGACCCAGACTGGAGCTAACATTGTACAGCGTCTTCAGTCAGACCACCGTGTTATTTGTTTTGTGATTATTCTGTAAGGCAGCAGTAAACTGCGGTGATATGATGACTGCAGTTTGTTGGTGCTTCTGTGTGCATCAAAACTGCCTTCACTCTCTGAGAGGCAGGCCAACTGCTTGAACCATTGCAATGTCATTTCTTTTCATCTGCTGGTTCTGTTTTGACCAACTGAATTAAACCAGCTGATATATTTTGTAGTGCGTCATCATGAGCAGTGTGTACAGCTTGTACAGAGGTATGTAGTCATGCCGAGTTTGTATAGCAGTTTCTCAGTTTTGCGTCGATATATACATGGACTGCAACAGTCTGCAGACCAAAATTATGTCGTTCATTATTGAGATTTTGTGTTCTCTCCATGTATGTGTTTGCTGGAGTTACTTGGCTCTTTTGTTTAGGTTTTCTTGTCAAGATTTTTGCCTACGTGAGTTACAAAGGCAAACCAAAGCAAAAGTTTTACTTTTAGTGTGCACATTAACTGCTTTATACTACCAAAACATGATTGATCATCAACATTTGAGAAAAAGTGTGAGTAAAATGGAAATATGAAAGTCACTAATGCTGAGATCTGAGGGAAAATGGGAATTCTAGCATCGAGTCTACGAATCTCCAGATTGCTGTGGTTAGTCATACGCATTCTGGGCTATCCTGGTGCTGCCCCTCCGAAATGACCTATATTGTGTCGGGTGGGTCGTTAAACTCTACGTCACTCACTCACCTGATGTTTGAGAGCATGCTGAAGAATCAGATGCACTCTGCATTTGCACCAGACAAAGACAGTTGGAAGACGCTTGTCATAGCAGCAAGAGCAGCATCAATCATCACTTCCTCGTGTACTCTCTTTATATTCCTTTGTGTTGAGATGGGCTTTTAAGCTTGTGCACAACGTTTGGAAAGTATTAGACAAAGGCAATGAAGAGGATGTAAAAAAATTTGGGGGGACCCAAATTGTACTTGTAGAAGTCCAGAATAAATGGAGAAAGGAGCTTAAATCTGAGATACAAAGTTAAGCCCACGAAGAAGTTTATTAATTTGCTTGTTTTTCATCTATTTAGAACCACATGATTTATTTATTTATTATGGATTATGCATTTTGTCCACTTTGTTAATAATAGATGCAGAAAGGAAAAATAAAAAAGCAGTATAACAGTAAATACTTTAGATTTGCTTTGGATTTATGGTATAATTTGTATAATATGGCACTAGTACAAGATCTTGAGATGTACTTGCTATGGTGTCTGTTCTTCTACATCTGTCATCATTCATTATTTTATATTAGGCCTACATATACTGTTCTGATCACAAAGTGTGCAGCAGATTGAATAAGCGTAGCATTCTTTTTATTAGTAAAATTCTGACTGATATGATTTACCATTGTTATTCAATGATATTTTCAAAACAAGAATTTGAATGCTTTTTCTTGATGGTACAGCAAGCCGGCAGGTGTGGCAGAATGTGCTGATGTTAGCGCACTCACCTATATTACAGGGTGTTTCTTTGAAAAAGCATAAATGTAGTTGCAATTTTTGAAGACATTAGCATCTCAGTTTGTTTTTTATACTGGCATTGTGGAAACACACTTTGCTGGATACACGTCTTGAGAGCTTTAGCCACAGAATATATATCACTATAGCCCAAATTCCACTTGGCTCGTCTCGACTCGACACGTTCAACGTGTCGAGCCCATGCATTTTGGCTGTGTCGAGCTAGTCGAACAGCACAGCTCGACTCGCTCGACACGACGAACTCGACTGGCTCGACACGACGAGCTCGACAGGCGCGACTTGCAACTTAG
>Ga0056115_1000895_pt1 | contig 13455 bp, 8 predicted proteins | sample WorMetOlspDAHAB1_FD_77007 | JGI IMG/M metagenome (GOLD analysis project Ga0056115, IMG submission 77007) | Marine gutless worms symbiont microbial communities from Max Planck institute for Marine Microbiology, Germany - Olavius sp. DAHAB.1 ...
ATATTAGTTTTAAAACTTTTGTATCCCGTGTACATAAATAAACTAATAATAATGAAAAAGGCAAGCAATGTTTCACGATTCGGTTGTTCTTCGGCTTCGGAGGCAGGCAAGGATGATGATGAAAGTCGACGCTGCTGTGCCTGAAGGGACTCGATGCGTGTTTCATGTGGCGTTGATGGCCTGTGAACTACAATTTAATTATTTATGTTAATCTCAAGTGGATATCACTGATCAGTGAATCATGCAATATCTGCATACAGTGAAACAGAACATACTGTTATACGAAAACTGCAAGAATACTCTTTGGCATTACTCATCTATCTGTCGAATTATTCAAGGATCTATTGCATTATCGGATGCGGAGACGCTTTATTTCGTCGTCGTACGTGTGCACAGTAAAATACAATGCGACACAAAATGTGACGGGTAGACAGAAAGAGCAATGTCGTCATCGATGTCTTGCTACCCAGGAAAAATGATACAACGAAAAAAACACGGAATATATTTTTAAACGAATATCTGCAGTGCGGTATTCGTCACGCATAAAACACGAGAAAAAAAAAGAAAAAAAAGACATTCGTGGATTTTTGGAGGCTAACACGTTGCTCGTTATGTCGAGTTCTTTAATAATTTTCAACCACTGTATTTGACTCGAGTTCAAAGAGCTCAAAGATATACACACCAGCTGGTGCACACAAAACGAAGTCAAAAAGTCTAGAAAATTACAAAAATGTAATAAAAATCGAGACACAAAATACAATGCAAACAAATTAAACAGACCTATGTGACACGTTGCCACGTAGTCACGAAAATCTCATGTAGGCCGACTGTCGCTGCACTGATAGTTCAGTTTTTTGTTTGGTTGCGACGATAATCAGCTGTGGCAACGGTCAAATTATTATCATCGCGAACTGTGATGACAGCCGTGACACAGAATTGTACACTGTATAATAGTTATATCGGCGTGTATGTGCAATTGCGTGCAGACGCGAAAAAAAGGAACGTCTAGACTACCAACTGCTGACTATCCAGGTTCTGAGGGATTTGGCAGCAAAATTGCGAAGCGAACTACCGGACGATATGTACGTTTACGTGTTTAGTTTCACTTAAACACGTAGACATAATTTATATTAATACTTTGATCGGAACAGTTTTGCCAGAGTTGTGTATAGATTATCAGAATAGCCGACAAATCAGTATGCCAGTCACTGTCCATGTCTTTGAATGACTTAGCTGGCAGTGAAATCCATTTCAATAATTTTGTACAAATCATCCCTATAAAATTTCGCGTGGAACATCTGGTAGTCTATACAGGGTGGCCCAAAAAAGTAAGCCACTTACCGAGTTATCGTTAAATCTTATTAAAACCTTTAATATGGCTAGATTTTTAATTTTTCATGGCTTGATTTTCATCACTGTGTGTGAGGGTGCGATCATATGGGTTAAGACATGGTTAAGATAGCTACATGATAAAATATGGTTTATGAGTGGAATTCACAGCTCATGAAGGGAAGGCGAAATGGTGAAAGCAGAATCGAGCGCTGACGTCATTTACGTTATTTGACGCATATTGCAGTTTTGCGCCGAGTGCAGAGTAATTGACGTTACAAATTAGGTCACGCATAGAATATTGAATATTTAATACCAAGTGATAACATTATTGTTCTTGATTGACACTTTAATTTGACGAAAATAATCTAATCTCATTGGCAGGCTTTAATACGATTTATACGGCTTATTTTGGGCCACCCTGTATATAGGGTGGGTATGACGTTATTCTCTCTACTGTAGTTGTGAGGCAGTTGTTATACAGCATTGTGATAGTGTATGCTTAACTAATAACTTTGCTTTTGAACTGTTAAGTGTGGAATTTCACCAGTCGAAATATAGCCTATAGGCCTACACCATCTGTGAATAACTTTGGCGTAAGATATTTTCAAATTTTTATTCACTCTCTGTTTATATGAAGTATCCCCACAACATGGCAAGGTAATCTATGCTTAGTTCACTTAGTTCAGTGATATTGCTACACCCCATATAATGTATATGCTACTAGGTGGCTCCATTTCATTTTGTGCGTTGTTGATACCACAAAAATTATTGCGAGAAAACGACAATACATTCGGGGTATAAAGTCATGGAATTGCTCCGAGTATCGTGTAAATGCCTAAAAGCATTTAACAGGTGAGGTGACATATGCTTATTCGATATAAAAAATATTAACATTGAATTTTGGCGGAGTCATTCAAAGGTGTTGGCCTTGTTTTGGGGCCACTTTATATACAGTGGCGGTTTGGTATGATGGTATAAACTGCATTGGTCACATAGGCCTACACAGTTAATTTACGTCGAGTCCCGTTAATATCTGGATGAGTAACCATGTCGATATTGATTGCCCATTCAGGCCCACTCAGCCTGGTGGTAAAGTGCGATGAATATACATATACGGATGAGTGGCGATGGTCTTGCCATCGATGGGAAAAACGGCGAGTTCTGCGTAACAGTAAGCCCTGATATCATCGACTACTGGCATACTGACTTAATACGCTTAAAGGCGCTCGCATGTACCTAGGTTCTCCCTCCTATCTCAGCCGTCTGTCAGACCTATATAGTCGCAAGCTAGCAAAGTGGGTCTAAATCTTGCCAGCCCAGAGCACCTAAAGCTAAGGGGATGATCTCCAAGGCAACGTACATTTACAGTCTATGCGAAGTTTTGTTATTTTCCAACGACTGCGTGACAATGTTTAATTGCAGTAACAAGAGACAGTTTGATGGAGGTTACGGAAGCCGTTATGTCGCTGCACACAGTGTGGGATCCAAACTCATGGGTTAGTCTCGAATCTTTCTTGCGTTAAAAAAGTGAAACGCAATATCTACCAGAAACTGTAGTATTTTGCAGACAACCAGTTGTCCTATACAGAGCAAAAAAGCAAACGAAAAACAAACATCACTACTGCATTGTAGGTCAATAATTTATTCAAAGCACTGCGGATTAATTTTCGAGCGGTATTGATGTCATTTGTCAGGCTCGTCGAGCGATGCTTGTATGTGGAAATTGCGATATGGCATAGCGGATCGGAACAAGATGGTTTTTGATGTATCTTCTTCCGATGATAGGCCATGAACAGGGTTTCGCCAAACTGTTCTTCCTGATAAATTCTCAGATTGTCAACTGTCAAGCAAATTTCATACGGCTTTGTTTATCATATGAACCTTCGTTGCCGAGCACTGTTGATCACTGTTGGCTTAACTTCAGGGTACCGTCGTCGTAACCCGGTCAGGGTCAAACTCCATCGGGTGGATTTGTCTCAAACATGTAGACAAATCCGCCTTGGGTGTCAAAGACCGCTTCTTGACATATAGTTTTGATACCAAGATATTTGCATTAGTGTCAGATAATGGTGATGACGAAACTTTAATTTTGGCCGGTTCGACTATAATTTTCAGCAGTCATACACTTTCCAACATTGATTAATTAATTAGGCTACATTATTCACCGTTAAAAACAATAAAAACAACACTAAAAAACGACACTAAAACATCACTAGTCACGCGCAAAATGCTGCGTGGTCGGTGAGAAGCGCAAAAGATGTTGTAGATAAATCCGTGTCTAGTCTTTTCTAGCGGATCTGTCTTAGGCATGTCCGTTGGTGGCGAGATGTCCGCCTGTGGCATGTCGTAGACATGTCTAAGACAAATCCGCTAGATGGAGCTATTATACGTACTGCTGTATGCATATAGCGATTACCGCGATGGAATATTAACAGCTTTTGAGCTTTTCTTTTTCTGGTTGTGATCATTTAGCGAGTTCTTATGTGTTTTGTTTCCCGATAAAATGTCTAATACAGCAGCAGCTGGAAAGATTTTTTTACAAATCTAACTGCGAATTTGCGAACCAGCAACTTTGGCGGTCTTGTGTATGTGCTTACAGCGCTGAAACAAGCAGCCGACTGGAACAGTCCTGGAAAGAAGAAACGATCCGTCAACCAGAACTAGAGTGTACGACGAACGTCAAGTGGCGCGACGTTTACTGTACACGTCAATGCTTCTGGCTGTTTATTCCAACGTTCACACCATCAACTAGCAACAAGGGGGCCAAAAACTTCGGCTACCAAGTCCATAGGGATCCATAAACTTTTGCGAACGTTGTGTAACAAAAAAGTTTGCGAATGTCAGTGTTATTGAAATGTTTGATAATTGACATCCGTTACATATTGGCCCATAATCAGTCCTTTGAGGCGTTCTTTTTTGGCTGAGCAAATACAATTTGCAGGACGAAGATACAAAACAGCCCGTCGGTTGGTTGGGATTAAACGGCATTTTCAGAACAATGAGGCTATATGGTGCCTTAAATAATTATTTACTTAAAAGTTGATGTCAGCGAGAAAAAGTAAAAAATAACGTCGTCGAATCGAATGTTTCTATATCTTAGAGATGATAGGACAACGACGTCTTAAGCGAAAACGGATATGCGTTTTAGTTTATATTCAGGCGTCGCAGACTGCCGTATATAGCAGTTAGCCAAAATTTTAGCAAATAAAATGATGTTACATCAGTAGCGAAGCACCAAGCTATAGCATCACGCCGGGCTCGCGCCTTCAACGTTATTATGACGAAACCTGACAACGAAGCCTCTGGTGTCTGCAAGAAAAGAATTACAAGTGCTGCGAATGAAAACAAATGACAAAATGTCATCATATCACACAATCCGGCTAACTTGTCGACAGACTATAACGGTTAAGATATGACCGTTGATTTTATTATGCATGAATTTATACAGGCTTACACAAATTCGCTACTGTTCAACTGCTATCGACTGCATACAGACTGACAGTCATATACCAATGTGAGAATTTTTTTATCGCTGTTACAAACACAAGTCTTCTATATAAAATTAGTTGCTGTACAATTTTTTCATAATCCACCGCGATATCATAACTGTGCACCAGACGTATGAAACACGGACACCATTCCATTACAAGCGATTCAGCAGACAAGACGCGAGTTCAATGAAGCAGGGAAAAACAGCGTGTGTAGAATACAACATCGACTAACTAAAATATAGTAGGCCTATGAAAAATTGGCTGATTATAAATGCGTTCCCGGTCGAATTCGGCACCAAAATATGTAACAAAATCCCAACCAGATTCCAAACAAGCGAGACTGTTCCTAACCGACCTTACATGTATAATTGCAGACTGGCTACCTCGTAAAGTTAAAAAAAGTACAATAGCAAAATTCTTACGCTAATACAATAGTGCCAGCTAATTTCATTGTTCACGAAATTAACAAACTATTAGCCCAGATTTAAATGTGGCTGACAACAGCAGAATCAGGTCAACAAGTAAATTAGCGTCCGATAAACGTCTGCAGTTGGTATGGCTTCACAGCGGCGGATACAGGAATTTGCGAAAGGGGAGGGACGGTCCCTCCCGTTCCCTTTCTCTCCCTCTCCTTCCCCTCCCTTTAGAAGTAGGGCCCCTTAAACCAGCTAGAGGGTCTGGAGAGCGCTGTAAGCTCCACCAATGGGTACGGGACAAAGCCCCGGCCGAAAACGAATTTGGTGCACTGTAAAGCTGTCAGAAATCCACTGGGGCCAATAAGTTTGAATATTCTGCGTACCATGTTTTACAGTAAAATGATCAAAAATTTAGCAATTAGCTAACATGACCGTGAGTGACGACGTAGAGTCCCTAGCCCAAGGGGGAGGGGTGGAGCCGGCTCGACCCCCTCTAAATCCGCCAATGCTTCAGGCCATAGCTCACCGATGATGCAATGAAACATGTCAATGTCCATTTGTATCGCGCATCAATCAGTAGGAACATAATGCGCTCTCAGCGTGTGTATTTAACACTAATAAAGCCCGCAGAATTGAAATAAAACGAAAATAAAACTGCTGTTTCAGCGTTTTGTTTGTGTTTTGGGCCAAACATACGACAGAAGAAATAAAACACTGTTTTATTACCAGTGTGCGGGCACTAAAAGGACTCTGGATCATGCATCTAGCTCTTTTTTGTCTGCTAGAAGGAAACTGGTCTTTGGAGGTTAAATATATGCATCTCTTGACATTTTACATGTATAGGCCTACTGTCTTTAGTGTCACAAGGTATAAAAGGTAAGTGCGGAAATTTGCTGGAAATTTCGTGCGAAGTACAAAAGTAAAAGAACATCTAATATCGGTCACTATACTCTTCAATTTTGAGAGCACATGCAAACTTGCAAAGCGGGAGTTTCCCACTCACATATGCACATAACAAGATGCATAGCATGCACGTCTACACTGCCAGAAAAGAACCAAATAAGTATAAAGCTCTTAATGAAACAAGTTTATATCCCAGTTGTTTTATTTAGCTACCACAGTGTGGCATCGTCTATAAGGTGAGGCCACGAGGTGGTGAATTACAAAACAATTTTTCTGTACAAAATTTCAGCTTACACCAGATTGATTGATTGATCGATTGGGGTTTAATGCTGCTTTCAGTTCAAAAAGGCCACACTGTGCCTTCAAAAAGTATGTTTTGGTTAAAATAAATTGAAACTAAGGAGAAAGTTGAAAATGTTACATGTTGGAAATACGCAAAATGAAAACATTACAACAAATAACTCTTCAATGTGGTCTTTGTGGGGGAAACTCTTCGACAAGAAAGGTATCATGAGAGCAGTCTTCCCAGCCAATCTCTTGGCTAACGTACTAACAAGACTAAACAACACAGGAAACTACACTACTCACTACACCTAAACAACTGAACACAAGAAACACAAGCTATACCTGAATTAGTCACCTCTTACAACGCTTGGCTAGGAAATGAGGTGGCCCATATATATTCTACCAATCTTGGGCACCACACAGGCAGCTTACACCAGGTTCACAACTGTTGAACATTATTGCACAAAACGCGGCTATGTTTCTAGAGATACACTATTGAGACTACTGCACTGCTAAACATGATATTAATACCACACAACACTTAACACAAGAAATAAACAGTCTTTCTTGACACATGATGGACACAAACACAATGTCTGAGTTGGTCTGTTACTTCAAGCTATCAAGAAGTTTATTTAAAAGTTTTCTACATACAGTTTACAGCTTACCAATATACAATAAAACAGTATTAATGTGGTAAATATTAAATAAATTTATTAAATGTAATGATATGTGGCTTTAATACAGTTACCACTGTATGCTATTACACTAAAATTATGTGAAAAGTATGCTAAAATAACCACAATTTGTGTGCCAGTGTTCTTAAATACAATACGAAAACAAATTTCACATGAAAGTTGTAACAAACGCCTAATGATTTTAAAAATAAATTTTATAAACAAAATGAAAGAGTTCAGACAATGTAGTCAGTCTCTATACGTGGGTTAAATAAAATAAATTACGAAAAATCTTTAATCATTTTATGATAATAAACAAACTGGTGACAATCAGGTGATTATCTTATCATAAGTTAACAATAACTGAGAACGGTGACAAAGTCATTTAACACCCCTTCGCTTTACATCATTTTGCACCCATTAATTACATGATTGATAATAATAAAGGATGCATACAGAACACTCATAGTGGTTTTCCATGATATTCCAGGATCTATTTTGAGCGTTTCCAGCATTTTCCAGGAAAATTTAAGTCCACTATCCGTGACTTTCCAGGACTGTTTAATCAAGCGGATATCGAACAAATCACTTTCATGTAAAGTAATTAATTACCTTGTGTGTAAGCTAACCTGTTTAAACTATCAATTGTAAATCACGAATGCAAAGTGAGCAGAAGTGCATCGGGTCTCATACTAAACAACAACTTGAACCAAATCTGACTGTAAACAATAATAGCATATAAATGCCAAAAATGAAAAAGTATTTTCAAAATGCGACAACCATTTGCTTTATTTTCACGACTTTACACGATCTGTATGCACCCCGATAATAAAATTTAAGGAAGGCAGCAACAATACACACAAACACAAATAAAATACATAACTAAATAAAATGGCCATCATGAAGTCCCCTCTTCTAAAGCATGGCCAGGAAATTACTTCGGCTTACCAGCTCGAAAACTCGCATGAAATTTGCAAACACGTTAAATGAAGAACATGTTTAGTAACTAGCAGCAACGGATGCACTACAGTCAATGTTTCACTAAATGAACCATCGGCAACAGTAGAATCATGGATATAGCACTCCAATCTAGTCTTTAAAACAGAAACAGCTGAACAGTGGTGCTTTGATAAATATGTGACACTTATCGACGATACAGTAATAGCACGTCCTGTCCAATCAGTAATCATCAGCAGCGTGTTACAGACAACAAAAGCATTAAACGAACTAACGTGTATACTACACAGGCCATCTGAAACTTAGGTCGTGCTAGGACAGCTGGAGAGGGGGTGAAGTGGATGTGATACAACGTGAAGTGCAGAATGGGGCGCTGGTCCACGCTCCAAGGTTACTTGTGTGTACAGTTCGGTTGAATGTTAAGTGTAGTCCGTTCGTATTCAAGACTCCCAGCATTATATGTCTTTTTAGCCGGACCTCTCATATTGAACTATCTGCAACAGACCTCAGACAGTCGCTGAAGACATTTTAATTTGGTCAGTCGGACCAAGGTGCAGTGCGAACGCCCAGCCCTTTTAACTGCAACGTGGACTGATTCACTGCAATGTCACAGTGTGAAGATATTTTCCAGTGGCAAATACTTAGTACTTTTCAGGTCTGAATGTCTGTGCTTACTTAAATGCAGCACATTAAGAAGTTGGTTTAAATTGCTGTACAGCATTAGTTAATGGTTATCTCCACTTGCAATTAAGCACACACTGCCACACAGATTACGACAAAACATACAAATTTTACAAGCTAATTTGGATCAGCCAGTAGTCTCCAATAATCAGTACAAAAACTGTGTGAAATCCAAAATGGCATTTTTACTGAAAGGAAAATAGACCAACGTCCTGATTACGCAAAAAAAGCTCATGCATGATGTAACCATTTAGTTGTCATGGTATACAACAATTAGTTGACATGTTTGAAATATGTTAAGAAATGGGATATAATATTTAATTCTTGTAAAATGCAGTGCATTACATTTTGGTGGCAATAATCCTGTTTCTTTACATTTAACAATGAATCACATTAAACTGGAGTGGGGCAATACCTTAAAATATCTAGGATGTCTCTTCCAGGTTAACTTGTGTCGTGTGGATATAAGACAACAGGTTCGTAAATACCACGGAAACTTTAACATCATGCCAGTAGAAACGAAATCGCTGTGGTACATCTTTATCAAATGTTACTGTGTACATGTTCCGACTTATGCGACGCGTGTGAAATTTGACAGCCGAGTATCGTAACGTTGATGTTTTATGGAATAACTCATTCAGGCGCATATTCAACAGTTGTTGGCGCGAAAGTACAATTGGTTTATAACTTTATTGTGGTTGCCTTCCAATGTAATGTTTAATAGAGCAACAGACTATTGTTTTATCAGCGAATATTAAGAGGCTCAAGTCCGATCCTTCGTGTTTGGTTACAACTGAAACAGGGATTGGTCTCGTCTTTACTGGTAAAATATAACATACCGCCTTTAGGCTGTCCAAAAAATGTTATTAAGTCATGTATCTGGGACAGTTTTCTCACTCGGGTAAAAAAAATATGGATATGTCAATAATTTGGGCTAGGTGTGACAGTTTATCTGGTGGTGTTGCTTTATATTAGCTTATTGTTTTTTTCTTTTATCGTTTGTATTTTGTCTGAGTGTATAGTATGTTGTAGTCATGATTGCCTTATGGCGTAATAAATGATAATAATTAGATATTAAATCGAACATGTAAACAGGATGTGCCACAACAGCTATCACAATGCAGAGTTCCCACATTTAAACACATTAAACCTGGAGGAGGCCTGAAAGTTCACAATATCATAATTTGATAAGAAATAGCATGAACTATTGCTACAATATTTAAATATTAAATATAGCGTCCTTGTAATAATAAAACCATAGTTCCTGGCACCGAAAGCACACAATGCTCACACAACTATGGTAGCACAAATTAGGAAATAGGTTCACTGAACTGTTCCCGGTCACCCAAAGAACAGCATAAACATGCCGAAGCAACAACGACACAACTTGTAACAACCACACACACAGACTAAACGGCACACTGTACAGTTTAAAACAGCCACATACTGTGAAATGCCTACACATTACCAGAACAGCTTCCATACAGTGAACATTTACACGACATTGTGAATGAAGAAAAATAGTACATCCCAGATAGAAATCAACAGAGTGGACGCAACGAGATAAAGATGGCATCATCAGCGTGGACTGCTTCACCGAAAACTACAGGCACTTACAATGAAAAATGCTGCACAAACAAAAAACCACGGACTCGCCTCACAGATTAAAACTATATTACAAATTATGAATAACATTCGCACACAAACATTACACTATTTAAATTATTCAGTGCAGCAACAATGAAGTAATGTAGATCAACGTAAATGACTTACAGCTAGACACATCATTTGCATACGAGTACGATACATATGAAATTAACGTCACTGTCTCTGAATCATCTCGAAGTTTTTGTGGCTGCTGTTGACGACCTCTGGCCAGCAAACGGGATGGCTTTTAACACCAACACTGGCAGACCAGAACTCTGGCTGTCAGTGCATCTAACAACAACAAATCAAAATTATTATTATTATTATACTGCAGCAATTTCAGTGACACTATCACTAAATAAATTGTTGCAGGACCTTCACGTGGAAAGTCAGTTGTGTGAAGTCGTCTCTTGAGACGGGTGTCGAAATGTCACAATTCAATGTACCGACTGACAACGGGTGTCAAGGAAACAGAAATAAGATTACATATACACAGACCATGAGATCCTTCCGAAGGGAGCTCATCCCCTTTGACCCCTGAGCCAGCGAGCGTTAGACCCAATTAAGCTAGCATACAATAAACCAGTATACGAGCATTCCCGGTAACAGGGTCAACTGCTATGCAGCACTCGGACTGTTTCTTCCCCAGCAGTGGCTGAAACCATCACCAGTACTCACTGCACCTACCCATAAAAGGATGACTAATTGGGGTTTAAAGGCACTTTCAGCATAACCAAACTATATCGTACCTTTAAAAAATATAGTTTATTTAAAAGGATATCAGTGAGATAGTTGAAAATATTACATTTGGAGAATGCAATAATATGTGTGAAAGTTGAGAGTTAAGAAAAGTATGGTTTCCGATTATGTTCATATTTTGTGAAAGTACACAAAATGTGCTCGACTGTTAAAACGCAATTACAATGTCTACACGTAGAAAGTGATCTTTATTAAGAAGATAACTATGTGTTAAATGAATGTGCCAAATCAGAAGCCTATTTAATGCAGTCTGTTCTCTTCTAGAAAATGTATTAAGTCCATGAAAGGATGGCCAGGCTGAGTGGGTATGGGGTGGTCTGGACAAATACCAGGATGGTAGACATGCAAAAAATCACCAATCCCAGTACTAACCAGACTCGACGTAGCTTAACTTTGTTGATGTAACAAATGCGGTTACCATGACAAACCAGAAGGCTTTTTAATTTAGACAAATTGAGAGCGTAAGAAAATGATAAAAAGCATAGTAACACCACATCACTGACACAAATATGTTTGTAGGCCACTGGTTTTCTGATATTGGCACAACAATCTAGTGTGCTGAATAAAGAACTTAGTGCACATACTGAGTGACTCACAATTTAACGAAGAGGATTTACACACAGACTGTACAGTCCGTCACGGGAAAGCTCATCCCCTTATAGTGCTTTGAGCTGGCAAGGTCAGACCCAATTAAGCTAGTCATACAATAAGCCAGTATGGTAACTGTTACGCAGAACTCGCCGCTTCTTCCCCAGTGGTGGCTGAAACCATTGCCAGTACTCAGTGCACATACCCACAGAGGGAAGGCCAGGCTGAATGGGTGTAAGTGGCCTGGACAAAACTGGTATGGTACAGCTGCCAAAGTACAAAGATCACCAATCATGGCAGAATCCAGGCCTCGACGTAGCTTAACTTTGTTGATCTGACAAACTAGCAAGCATTGTATCAATGAACATGACCCATAAAAATTAAGAATTTTCATTGCTTATAGACCAGTATGCTCATCAATTTTTTTATGTTTTAGTTCTTTTACTTCTGTGACTGCGTGACAAGGCTGGCAAATCTCGGCTACGTAATACATTACATATTACTGTACTGAACGCACTTTGCTTTCTTCGACACAGTCCACTTAGTGTTCTGGTTTTTGGTTTTGCCACTAGACGAAGTTACAACACCAACAGAACTAGCAGATGGCTTGCTGCAGACAACTTCGGCGGCTGTCACTGACACAACACACAATAGCGATCTCAGACAATTCCAAAAAAGTTGAACACAACGTACATCTGCACTTTTTGAGCATACGTACAGACTACTTAAATAATGGGTTTGTCAGTGTCAAAATTTCAAAATGCACTCTCATGAGAGGCAGCCAATGGCCTGGAATAGCACTCCCAAAACTAAACTATACGTCAAATCACTGCATATTTGGGTATGCCCTGCATTTTAAAAGGTGGAACTTATCTTTGGACATATTTACTGGAAATAACTGTCATACATATATATATAATATGTAGCTACAGACAAGACGTACAGCTGTCATAAAAATCCTACTGGATCATCGGTTGGAGTGGATGCAACTTTTATCTGTAAACAATACTCAATACTGGTAATCACACAAAATTAATGTCAGTTTTCAAAATTCTAAGCATAGTCCAAGCTTACCCTCTGGCATACTCTGACTAGAAAGTGGAACAACAGCTTGTGCAATGTCTGTAGTGGATAAAGCAGTTCGGTTTTTCCACTTGTGTGAGAACTTTGCCGGAAGCTTGGTTACTGAAGGCCACTCTGATGTTGTAACAGTGGAAATGGATGTAGCAGTGTCAGACTGTGTCACACATACACAGAAAAGTTTCTTACACAATTCAACATAATGCTAATGTTTGCTGGCACATTTTGTGAACAAACTTAAACGATGAATGACTGTAGGGAGCATCAAACCGAAGTTCAGAAAGTCATGAAAGTGCGGTGGCCTAAGTTGATTTAGTAACTTGATACATTATCTAAAGTTCTACACATTGCACTATATCATTACTAAAGTGCATTATGGCACATGTAACAAAAAGTGTATCTGCCTGCTTTACCGTTATGCATCAGCTCCAAACCATTTGCCAATCACTCAGTCAGTCTCTTGTCACTCTGTCATTATCGGACACTTTAATCGCTTTTGTTATTTAACATCATTAGTATCTATGTCTGACAGTTTCTTTCCAATTCGACTCAACAAGTTGTTGAAGTTATAACAGAAAGCTCAACACTTGGACACATCTTGTGACAAAATACTCAGGAAAACACTGTCATTGAATGGTA
>Ga0056115_1000896_pt1 | contig 13437 bp, 9 predicted proteins | sample WorMetOlspDAHAB1_FD_77007 | JGI IMG/M metagenome (GOLD analysis project Ga0056115, IMG submission 77007) | Marine gutless worms symbiont microbial communities from Max Planck institute for Marine Microbiology, Germany - Olavius sp. DAHAB.1 ...
GATTTAATGATGATACTTGATAGTGGCTTACTTTTTTTGGGCCACCCTGTATATACTGTCGCTAGTCATCGGAACCGTACTCGTCGTTAGCCGTCGTCGTTGATTCCAAAAGGACGGTCTCAAACCGACAAGAGATGTTAAGCTAACGGTCCCAACTCCCAACCATTAAGGTTATCACGCCGTCGTCGTCGACAGACTAACGACTAACGAAGGTCAAATTGTATTAGTGTGGTACCACTCACTATTCACGAAGAGCACGCTATCATTGTCTAGAAGACTAAATAATAAAACCCATTTCGGAGTTATGATTATTGATTAACAGGGTTAACAGCATGCGATAGCGCATTAGCCGATAGTTAATTAATTAGTCGACTTTATCTTGTAGGCACCAGATAGAGGCCAATTATTTCATTTATTACAAATGAAAAGATTATAGTGACGATTAATGCTAACAGCATTGCAGGGGCGAGTGAGTGAGTAGAGTTTAACGCCCCACCCGACACAATATAGGTCATTTCGGAGGCGGAGCATTGCAGGGGCACTTTAGGCACTTTACAAACATAAGTTCGAAAGTTAGGAAACTGGCGAGAACGGGAACGGTCAGTGTCAACCACACATGCCACGAGGTTGTGTCCCCAGTTTTTCTATGCTAAAACCGCCACTGCGTGGCAATTAATAAGTTGCCTTGCCGCTTCATTATCTCGGAATGCGGGGCGCTCCATATGACAATGGACCTCGGGCATCCCCTCTCTGCTGCCCTCCCTCTAGACGCGCTGAGGCCGGGGGCACATGTCCCATATTTATGTAAGTATATTACAGGCAATATACAAATAATTGTTACATATGTAAAACTACATTGCAGTTAATCTGAGTAAGGCCAAAACCTCAGTTCTAAACGCGCTGGCTCACTCTTTATTAATCAAATGCCGTCAGCCTCCGCCCGTTAACTGCAGACCCCACAAAAGGCACATCCACACACCTCGCCAAGGGGTCGTATAACCAGTTATTAGTGGCGCCACTAATAACATGAAGGAGCTTTTATGACTTTGAGACCATAGTCCGATCCACTGAAACTTTTAAGTGGAAAACAGTGGATGACGATTTCCATTTCTCTTCCCCTCCACCAGTGATCTCAAACCTCTATACCGGCGGCCAAAGAATAACGAAAAATGATCGACCCATTATCTAATTTGGGCGAAATGCCTGGAGTGGTGGACGATTTGCTGGAGTGGATGGGTTTTAGCTCAGATGAGCTAAAAACCCATCCACTCCAGCAAATCATGCAAAGTATTGCTCTGTCGGGCTTCATTGGCCAGTGACGGTCACCAGGTCCCGTCTAAACGCGCGAGTCAAACTGGCGATGGATTGTCCTCGTGTCTGGAACGTCATCGTCTTCGTTGTCATCGTCGTTGGCTGCGCTAACACCAGGACAGCGACACAAGCAGAAGAGGATGACCAAATCCGCGCGAAACTGTCTGCCGGTGATCACGTACACGTAGAAGTTGTAGGCGTAGATCAGTTCGGAGAGTTGGTTGACAACGAGGGCGTATTCGAGGAGCAGCCAGGTCTCGCAGTTCAACGCCGTGAACAGTTTCTGCCAGTAGTAAAGGGACGCCATCGATTTCGAGCCGGTAAGAATGACGTACACGAGCGAAGTTATGACAAGCATAACGGTAGGTAGTTCGCCAATTCTCACATTCTCTCTGTTGCCATTACGGCATGTCATATACGCGGTGGGAGGCCTCTCATTAACAAGGGACCTCCCACAAAACCTTTCATTTTTTATTCTCGCAAGTACATGCGTAATTATTAAGCTCTTTTACACAATATTACACCGTTAATACTCAACTATGGATTAATTTCTTAATGCTGAAGGTTTTACAGTCTCCAAAATAGTGACTCCCAAGTAAGCTTGGCCCAGGCCTCGCACCAGCTAAATCTGACTTCGTGGGGAGGGACGTTGTTGACAGCTTGACGGTAGGTACAGCGGAGTTGTATGGAGAGGTTACTGACTGTCGCTGCTGGAGTCCAGCATTGGCGGATGATCGACAGACCTGGCGCACGACTATTCTCCTGTGCAGTCGGTCGATGATGACAATGACTGTCAGGCACGTCGGTGTTTGAATGAGTAGAGATGTGGGTATGGAGACCAATTCGCGGGCAGGGCAGCAAAAGTGTCGAAGATTGATCTGTTCCTGCTATCCGTTGCTGGCGAATTCGTTTGGCAGTGACAGTTTTGGTGATACTCGAACTGTCCAACGCCATCTTCACACGCTGTCCACCATTTGACTCGATCTTGCGTGTCCTGCTCGCATATCTGCCTCTATCGATATTGCAGATAGCAAGACTTTTCGAGTTGATCCTTAAACCTGGCGCACGACTATCGAGTTGATGACCAGCACCGTCACCGGGATGACTCCGTGAAATATGACGGCGCAGATACCGTCAAGAACATCAGTGCCTGCCAGATATACGAGGAGGAAGTTTACCGTTGTGACTGTCAGCGAAACGACGGCAAAGCCAACCACGATCTTCTTCGTTCTTCCTAGTGTGCAGTAAACTTTGAGCTGCACACATACATATGCACGGGCATGATTCGTTGTGATTGCATATAACGATATTTATCTTACCGCCGCTCTCAGTTATAAAATAATAAAAAATAAAAAAGCTTAGTGAGGCTTAACGAGATTACATGTACGTTCATACACGATTAGGCTTATGGTATGCATGTATAGGCAAGTATTAACTATATTCTCTATTTCATTATTGTCTACAATGAACAAATTTGCATTTGGATAATAAATTTTAAATCAACTATCTGGATAGTTTAGGTTTTATAATGCCTAGTTTTTATATCTATATCGTAAACGTTTTTACTGAATATGTCTGGCGCTGTATTTTGAGCTGAAAATCATGCATTTGTTGACATAAACAGCATATTTGTCCAGAGTAACAGCACAATTTGAATTTTACAACTCCATCCATTCATGTTGGGAACGACACACTAAAAATACACGGAACACGTAATACAAAATTTGCATATGCTTTTACACTACACTCTTATGAGTCATACAAGATAGACGATCTGGCAACAAACGATCTAATGGTAACGAAAGCCACATAACGACAAATTTGGCATGGTGAAATAAGCTTTCTCTCTCTCTCTCTCTTGCAACACTTGGCCAGGAAATACTGTATAGCCTACAGCTCCAAAGCCCACAGGATATAAAGAGAGCCGTAATAAATTAACAAACCTGAAGTGGTCGAAGGATGGCGATGAGACGCTCGACGGAAAAGCCGAAAACAAGCAGAGATTCAAACACCATAGCGTGGCCCGCAATGTACAGTACAGGAATACATCATCTCATTGAGGTGCCGAGTAACGTCGACGACCATGGATCTATACCGCAGCCGATATTTCGTTGACATTAGTCCTAGCAGATGTGTTGGCTAAGCCTTCCCCGACAACGCTATCCATAAGATGTACCTCTTTGCCGTGGACCACGTGTTCCGCTTTATGTTAGCTCCGTTTTCCGAGTATTGTAGGAGTACAGGAATACATATCCACATATTTCGACTACAGTCGACGTCAAGCAAGTCCATTCCCTCAGACAGAATAAAGACGAGATCGTTGATGGCGAGAGCTGCCAGGTAGATGGCGGAAGTGTTCCTGTCGGTGACGTGACGCCGCAGCCAGACGATCGCCGACAGCAGGTTGCCTGGAAACCCGAGCACAAGGCCAAAGTAGAGGATGGCGTAATACAGTCTGTATAGTCGATCGGCTCTAACTAGTATGTGTTCGGCGCACGTTCCGTTATTTTCGAAGAATCCGCCACCAGCGAGCGATATGTTGTCGAGTCTGCTCACGGTGAAGTTCGCCATCTTTGGATGACTTCGGTGTTCAAGTTTTCATCCTTACAAGATGCCGCCTCCGAAATGACCTACAATATGTCGGGAGAGCGTTATACTCTACTCATTTGACACAATTATTTGACCGCCCACTACGTCCACAACACTTAGGAGAGAGTTATCGCGTTTATAACGTCAAACAATACACCTTTACAAACAATCCTGCAGTCAGTATCGTATACTAAATGTAGACCATATTTCACGGAGTCATGCCGGTGAGGGAATTTCAAAATATTTTGACTAAAACAATTTTATTTTTTTATTAACTGCCTTGGACCTCGCATATCCTAAGGCCAGCAGTCAATAAGTTCTTATTCCTTACGTGACGTTAGGCCTAGTCGTTGGCGTTGGTCTTGTATCTTCGAACTGCAAAACCATTACAGTGTCACGCATTTCCTAAGCAGGTTAGGGCCCTACAAAGTAGTAGTACTAACCTGTTTCGAAATACGTGACACTGTAATGGTTTTGCAGTTTTTAAGACACGTGTAGCCTACCGCCGTCAAGACCAAAGCCAACGACTAGGCCTAGCGTCACCTAAGGAATAATAACTTATTGACTGCTGGCCTCAGGATGTGCGAGGCACAAGGCAGTGAATAAAAAAGGAAATCGTTTTAGTCAAAATATTTTGAAATTTCTGTTTTGGTGACTGTATTTTACATGAATGTGGTCTACATTTAGTCCTACTGCTGCAACGCTGGACAGGACAGCAATGTCTAGATGACAGCTTGCGAATTGCGCCAACTGCTTCTGGTGGGGCGTACGTTTAAACTCTATACTTATTCACTCACGACAACGTTTTTTTTCTTTAATACGATAAACGTATTCTTTCAAGCGTGCAACGCACGCTGCCATAATCGAAATAGCAGATCATACACTGTAAAGACAACGGTCGTTTGTCGGCCCTTCAGTCATTGTCTATTGTTGCAAGCCTTGGGCGGTCGTATAGTGTAGCGTAAGGATGGCCCAGAAAAGTAAGCAACCCAATCGAATTATCGGTAAGTCGTAATAAGTCGCATTAAAACCTGTCTATGATATCGATTTTTCCTAAAAACCTCGAAGAAGCACTATAATTTATCAGTTAATACTAGATATTCTAAGCGTGACCTAATGTGCGACGTCTATTACTGTGCATGATCCGCGAAGCTGCGATATGGGTCAAAAAGTGTAACTCGTGCCAGAACTCGGGCTACATCGGTTAGCATGCAGTGAAATCCTCTCAAAGATCACGTTCATGCAATACCGGTACTTTTATACGATTCCATATTTTTCTGGTTTTCGATTGATATCTTATCACTTTACACTTATTTTACTCGTATCACATATTTTCAGCATGACAAATGATGGCGTCACAAATTAGGTGACACACAGTCTATATTTCCTATCTATAACACTCAACAGTTTCTATTACACTCAAATTAGACTCGCACTTTCAGGCCATATTGACAGGTTTTAAAACGATGTTTATTAGTCGGTAGGGTTTCACTGTTTTGGGGAACCCTGTGTGCGAACTTCTAATCTAGAAATTAAGCCTACGGTCAAGATATCGACCACGCGTGGCACGCCACTCTCGGCTTGGAGAACGATTTTATGCTGTAAGATTAAGATCATATCTGTCAGGCACGTAGCCAGGGAAAGCCAGGGGGCGTCGCCCCCTCATACTGTTTGCAAATTCGCCCCCTCCCGAGCTAACACTTGAAAAAACTTTGACTGTTTGACCCTCGTGTTTCTCTTCTGTCCATTACTGCTGTAGTATGGCCAAATTAAAAAAACCCTTTATAGCATGTTGAGTTTATGTATATAGTTAAATACTGACTTCAGTATGGATTGTTTTATTTTATAAAGTGTATTGTATTATGTAAAATTTGTTCTTCTGCGTCGCCGTTGAATCTTTGCCTCCTCTAAAATTGCTTGCCCACCCCTTCAAGTACAGCTCCGGCACATATAGGCCCTATCTTCAGCCGTAAGTGGGAATTAATGCCGACGACTTACGAACGCCTGCACCATACGCCGCTGAACCTTCTGTTAAGTGACCGCGATTGTTTACTAGTTAACCGACCTCACTACATAATAATCAAACAATAACAGTAATAATGTACTGTGTCCATACTTGTTCCGCGTCCTAGGATTTTAGTTTTATTAGTATTAGCATTTGTTATATGTTTTGTGATTGCTTGCGCCTGACAAGTCATACATTTAACGAATAATGATGATGATGATAATGATGACGTATAACGACGTGCGTGATGGGTTTCCGGTGTTCGCGTCATCGAAGTACGACTCAATCCGTCCGCTTCTCCACCAAATGCACTGACTGAAGGCTACGGAGAATCCTGTACAGACTCGCGCTGTGCTGACGTTCAGATGTTTACACGACACAGCGCCATATCGTACCTCGTTGACGAGTTACTCCAGCCCTCGAGGTTGTCTTTGCTCGTCATCATCGTCACCGACCGTCACGGTTGTCGACTGTCGGCGACCGAGCTTTCCCAGTCATCGCTGCTGCCCCTCCCCACGTGTCTGGGACGAACTACCGGGTCGCGTAACATCTGCGCCGTCCCTGCGAGTTTTCTGGCAGTTGTCCGAAGACTCATCTTTTCAGCCATTCCTTTCCCGACTTCTGTAGTGCCCGTAAAGTGACTTGTGTCATTATCGGACACTTTAATCGTTTCAGCGGTCACGTGCCGACGCACTGAGGTCATCATCATACTAATTAATAGCAGTGAATTCGACCGGCCGCGGCTTTCTTTCTGAGCCATCCTCTAGGTTATTAAAGGGGCACTTCACTCTAAAATGGGTTTCGTTGTTTTTGGTCCGCACTTAAAGAAAACATTATACGGGGTGGCCCTAAACAGTAAGTCACTATCAAAAATCATCATTTAATCATATTAAAAACCGCCAGTGACGCTAGATTTTTCATAAACTTGATTATCAAATGAGCACTGCACAAGAACATTATATTTTCGTATTAAATACTCTGTGTGAGACCTAATATGTGCCATCATCAGTTTCTGTTTGAAGCTGCGATATGGCTAAAATCAATGCATATGATAAAATCGTGATTGAATACCACAGAAAGAGAAAATATGTAAATCAAAGTAATTTTTATATGAACCTTCATCTAAAAAATGGTTTAGGAATGGAATTCACAGCTGGCGAGCTAATGCCAGAGGCAGCGCTGACATTATTTACCGTATGTGACGCATATCGCTACTTTTCAAACCAGGCATTGTCAATGACGTCACAAAGTAGGTCACGCACAGAATATTTATTACCAACGGAAAATATTATAGCACTTGACTGATACTTTAATTTGATGACTAAATCTAATCTCATTGTCAGGTTTTATTTGATACGATTACTTCATATTTGGTAGTGGAATACTATTCTGGCACCGAATTTCCAAATTAAACTCGTTAAAAAGGTGAATAGAAAGAGCGCAGTCGAAATCCGGTCTATCTAACTAGTAATAGCATTATTAGCGCCTTTCTATCATCGTTGAACGTCAATAGTTATTGTCAGCGTGAAAAAGTTCAACTGGGAAACAATTCTACATGTAGGCCTTACATGTAAGACAGTATTTCTTTAAGGGCGGACAAAAATAAAACACACTTTTAAAATGAAGTGCCTTCACCAAAAACCACAAAGAACACTTAATGATACTACAAATAAACCTCAAAATTTCACAACCAATATAAGGTATCGAGAAAACTTTTCTTCCATCATGGCCATAATCACAAGTATGTCATTACAAACGACGTAAACACAACAGTGAACACACTACAAAATAGCAAATAATAGTAATAATAATAATTATTATTCATATAATGAGTAAATACAATATACTGGTCATGATTAGCAAATATGATTTTTTTTCTAAAATTCCTCAAAGCTTATACATTCATTTATATACCAACGCCATTCTGCATTTAGCTTTACCGGGAGTTCTTGGCAGAACGTGGCCAGATTTTAAACGTGACAGAAAAGGGTATGGACAAGAAACGTATAAAATTTACAGTAATAATAATAATTCTTATTATTATTGCGACTGTTGCAACCAGTTATTTACCTTTCTCAACTTCAATATTTAGTGCATACGGCTTTGTGCTCGTGGGCCAAAAATAATGATAATAATAATAATAAGAAAAGCCCGTCACACAAAGTACAGATGAGCACCGCGACAGCGTCTTCATCTGTCAGCGACTCTCCGTTTTAGTTCAACGCCACAATTCGGTCGCTGTCATTGGTACCTTCGCGGCTTCGCCTACACAACCCTGAGGATGACACGAAAAGTTCCAGCATTTGTTCTAATTCTTAGACCTCGGGGATCTACATTACCCAAAAAAGTGTCTAGGCCTAATACAACTACACAGTAACTATAAATAGCAAACACAAACTCAGACGTGCAGTGAAGCTCTGACATACTACTGAATTTCACCACCAAGAAGCAAGTATAATCTCTCATTGGCAGCTGCACGGGGTGAAGCGACGTCACCGACACATCGCGTCGCCATGTTGTAGGGCCAACACATGAAATCTGAGAAATTCAAGCGCCAAGATGGTTCGCAGGCCACGTAGCTCGTCGACACTGTTGATGCACTTGATCCAGACGTACAGACGTTTTTCAACACAAGGCCGTTACCAAAACAGCGGACAGGCATGGTTAAGTTCACGACGTTAAACTGTCGGAACGCAATTGCCGCACAAGATGGCGACGGTCGACTATAACCGCAGATAGAATGTCACCCCACGTATAACACAAATCAAATTCACTGTCTACTTACCGAGCGATTATGTGCTACAACAGAATCACCATGAACTCAAACCATGCTTTCGTCATCATGAGCTAAACAGCCAGATGATATATACCTGTGTTTTTCAACCTCTTTTATTGGAATGAAACTCGTTGGAGCGTGTATACTGCTGGCGGAACTTCATACAGAAACAGAAGAGTTTGTTCTATTCAAAATGGACAGAAACCATTTTCTATACTTTGTTAGGCCACCTATAGGAAAAAACCGATTGACGCAGGCGTATGTGTCGCACTAATTGTAGTTTTAATGTTACCCGTTAGCGCAGCGTTTTTCAACCATTTCGGCGGCGGTTATTGTTATATTATACTGGCCACTGGCGGAACCCCTGGCTGGCGGTCACGAAATTCTTAGGTTCCGCGGAATCCCGGCTAAAAACCGCTGATATAGGTAAATACCAAAACAAATACTATCGTGTACCGGTAACTCTCGGCAGCAATAGAAACAGACCAAACTGAAACCCTTCAGAGCAATCGCATTAAAATTCGAACAGAAAAATTAACCAAACACTGGAACAAAGTTCACCACTACTTATCCGACGGCCAGCGATCAAATTACCGCTGTTTTGAAAAAAAAAAACTGAAAGCTAGATCCAAGTCTGTCGTGTGACCTATCAATTCATTGGAGCTTTACGGCACTTTCAGCAGCACGACGAGGCTTTACAAAGTATGCTGCAGTAAAAAAGTGAAAATTACTGAGAAAGTTGAAAATGTTACGTGTTGGAAATACGCGAAAAAAACCATTACCGCGAACTACTCTTCGACGTGGTCTTTGTGGGAAAACTCTTCGACAGGATAGATACCATAATAGTAGTCTTCCCAGCCACGACCTGCAAGGCAGTGGCAGGAGTGCGTTGGCAAGTTGGTGGAAGCGCCAGAACCTCACTTCGCAAAACCAGGAAGCACCACGTGGAGGCATACAGCTTGACTTGAAGGTCACAGCCGGCATTTCCTCCGAGACCAATGAGTCCCTCAAGTTCTACTCGTACTTTTGCTGTCCCCCCGCAATGGCACCGAATGATGCTACCAATAAACGGGAGAGTGACAATGACAACGGAAAGCAGTATAAAAACGTGTGCATAACCATTAACCGACCAGACACTAAATCTTCCGCCTCCGAAATGACCTATATTGTGTCGAGTGGGGCGTTAAACTCTACTCACTCACTTACTCACTCGACACTAAAAATCTAACCCTAACCATACTACTACTACTACTACTACAGCATGCAGTAGTAAGCATTCAACCACTTTGTCACTTTGCCCCAATTAACACACAACGAGATAGATATGTTACACGCAGCACATTACAAACACCATCTACAAGTACCATAGATATCCGGTTTTCGACACAGAATAGCGAACGCTGGCGGAACACAAAACTGAGATGACAAGTCAAGACACGTGACTACACAGTGAAGCATAGATACAGACAACATGCATATGATACAACACCATAGATACAACATCGCCGACATTAGAGATGCGCGACACAACACAAATTCTTCAACGACAACACTAAATCTTTCGTCGGCGCTTCGGAACAGACAGCCAAAAAGTTAAAATACGTTAAAATAACTTATGCTGCCAATCCAGACTGTTGCTATTTACACGAATGTTAAGCAGCGGCGGATCCAGCGGGTTTAAGGGGTAATAATAATAATAATAATAACACAGAGCTCTCCTCTACTGCAGGCAATGAGAGGGAAGGAGCTCTTCTGTTCTGCAGAGAGTTTCGCTGCTGGTGCAACGCTACAACGCTGTCATGTTACATGATACCCTGCCAGTCCCTGACAGCACAGACTGATCTACCATGGGTAAAAATAGTACAACTAATAATAACACGACAATTTTTCAGGTTCCGTAACAAGGCAGGAGTCACTAGTAAGACGCCAATGCACCCCCTCGTAGGGTAAGCTTAAATTATTATACCAGTATGATTATATTAATAGAAGTTAAAATAAGTTAATATAACTTATGCTGCCACCGGGGTTTTCCCTGGTTAAAAACAGTACAATAATAATAATAATAACCAGGACGATGTTTACGGTGCGATCATCAGTGGCAAAGCCAATGCGAGAGTTCACTTGGGTAACTTAAATGAATGGTTATGTGGACTAACATTGAACGGCATATACATTCATCTTTGTTTGCCAAGAAATGACAGCAAGAGCGCTGAAAATGAACAACCGAACGAAAAAAAAACAACACAAAAATGACTTAATAATCGCAAATCGCTGAAGATGTTATCACGCACCTCCGGCCCCACCCCCACAGTTTGTTTTGGACCTGCCCCTGTTACGCCAATCCTAACTCTGTCTGCAGAACGTTGTTTTATCCCCCCGGACTTTCCATACCCGGCAAATTTTCAACATCGATGCACAGCAAAACGAAAAATAATCGCGTCATCGACGAAACAAAATCTCCGAGACGAGACAAAAAAAAATCTGAGGACTCTTCACCCGGACATTTTTCTTTCTCCCCGACTTCCGCCAACCCCCTCTGACCATCTCTGAACCCAAATGACTGTATCCAGGTTTCGGATTATCCAGCGAAACAGTGGCAGCCCCGACTCCATCAGTCATGTCCCGCCTTATTCGTTTTTCAGCAGGAACTCAGTCAGACTCTCTCCAGCCGACGGTGGACAACCCATACTGTGCCCGGGGAGACCGTACGAAGGCGCGGCGGGCATCATCCCCGATCCGGGAGGCTGCAAGTACATCGGCGGAGGAGCTCCACTGCCCGGATAAATACCTGCCGGGCCGGGATAGTGCATCGGAAAGTAGCCGGACCCGGGCGGACCAAACCCGGACCCCGGAGGACTACCGAACTGGCTGTTTGCAGACGGAGGCGGCGGCGGATAGTAGTGGGGTTTTGGCGCTGAAGGGTGGGCGGCGGAGTACGGCATCGGGTACGGGTGGTAGGGATGGTAGCCGGACATCATCGGAGGGCCGGGGTACGACGGCGCTGTGTAGGCAGTGTTTCGGCCAGTTCGGCGCCCGCCGAAGTTCATGTCGTAGCCAGGCGGTTCGCTGTCGGCCAGCAGCGACGTGAGTGATCGGTTGACGTCGCTGCCCAGCGGCTCGAAACTCGCCCCGTCGCCGAAGTCGAAGTTGTCCGACGGATTCGCCTGGAAACCGTCGGCAGCGCGACTGGACATCGATGACCCGATGACCTGGCCCGCGATTGGCTGGGTGCCGGCCGGCCTCGGCTGGCCCGACATCGGCTGCTGCATCCACAGAGGGTTCATGTTCAGGGCGGGCGGCATCCACGGGTACGCGGGCGGCGGCATGCCGTACGGGAGGTACGGGTTCTGCATTGGCATCTGGAATTGGCGGTCCATCGGCGGCGCGTAGCCGTACCCCAGCGGCATCTCCGTCGCCGCGGCCTTCCGATCGGCTGGTCCGCCCCTCGTCGGCGTTGCCGACGCAACTGGCCGGGAGAAATCGCCGCCGAGGGTATGCGGACCGGCGAAGTCGTCCAGGTCGTCGAGGGCGCTCGTCAGCAGGCCGTCGAAGTCGCTGAGACGGTCGGTGGATGCCGCTGCCGCCGCCCGTGCCGAGGCCTGCACCGGGTCTGCGACGGACGCTGGAGTCTTCGCCGCAGTGTCGGCGCGAGACACGGTGGCTTCACCCAGAGGTCGAAGAGAAGCGCTGGTGGAAATCGATCCGGATGAGCTGACAATCGTTGCGGGTTTGACCGGTTCAATCATTGCCTGTACCGGGGCGACCTTCTGACCCGGCACGACCTTCTGACCTTGGGTGGTGGTGACCTTGGTCAAGCTGTTGGGCCGCACCTGGATGAGGCTGACCGATCCGTGCCCGGTCACCAGCTTCGAGGAGGAGTGAACGCGCGTCACGGTGGCGGTCTTCGGCAGCCGGCTGACGCTGACCAGCTGCGACGATGTCGATACAGCGGCCGCCGAGGAAGGTGCTGCTCGGCTGGCGATGACGGACGCCGCCGGGACGATGTTGCGCAGAGCCTTCGACGAGGTGACCGCCACGCTGCCGGAGGCTCGAGTGACCGTCGTCCGGATGACCGAGGACTGGACCCGCGACCTCGCCGCTCCGGACGTGAGCAGGGGTCGGACGACCGGCACACGAGACGTTCCGCCGCGGCTGATCACCACCGGACCAGACATCGACGTGTGGATGACGGCGTCGACGGATTTCCCCGACAAGCCGTCGGCCAACTTTCCGCCTGTCCACACACAGGACAGATCTGTCGCGCCAGGTTGACATACCAGACAACTGTTCAACAGACAGTCGCCGAGTATTATTGGCGGCGTGGCTCAGTAGTTACAACGTCGGCCTTTGACTGGCGAACTTTCCCTGATCTATGGTTGACATGTGACTACTTCGTTCATAAACACTGTGCTGGCGGGTAATAATAAAGTAACTAGTAATATTGGATATTCTGGCCACACGAGTTTATTTTTGATTTAGACCACAGTTACGGCGTTAAACACATATACCTGTATCAATCGGTGTTTTTTTCTGCATAATTAAGTATAGGAAAATATTATGTTTCTGTCCATTTGGAAGAGAACAAACGCTTTTGTCACTGCATGAGGAATCCAAACGCTCCAAAGGTTCATCTCTAATAAAGCGGTTGAGAAACACTGGTTTACACACTGCAGACGATGCTGCTGTTAACTGACTGATGTGCTACGGCACAGCAGAAGCATATGACAACAAACTTCTATATACAGTATAAGTTGAC
>Ga0056115_1000897_pt1 | contig 13433 bp, 11 predicted proteins | sample WorMetOlspDAHAB1_FD_77007 | JGI IMG/M metagenome (GOLD analysis project Ga0056115, IMG submission 77007) | Marine gutless worms symbiont microbial communities from Max Planck institute for Marine Microbiology, Germany - Olavius sp. DAHAB.1 ...
AGCGGCATTAGTAACCGATTCTTCTCTGCGCACAAGCTTCACCTCCAATGAAACATCTCTGCAAGTTCACATCAAAGGTTTGTCTGGCTGTAGTCTGATTGTTTGATTGTTTCACCTGTGTCTTCGAAGCGATCTTATCTACTTTGAGCACAATTATCTTTTATTTTGTACATCCCATTTCTGGTTTCTGAATTTTTTATGCATTGCACGTACGGAATATCGGCTTTTGTAATGTTAATACCACGTAGATTAGTTTAAAATGGCTGCCGAAATTTAAGTGCTGACTTATATTTGTTGCAATCATTTACTTGTGATTTTTGTCGGTTTGTTGTACAGGCAAAATGACCGACTGTCCTGGCTACATAAACGTGAAAGTCAACATTTGGCCGACGTCGCCCGACTACAGACCTCTTGTCAATTGTGACGTTCTCGTGTCGTGTCCACCGACATTTTCCGTGTCCTTTTCACTTCCGCTTCGTGTCGCTGAAGTCACGCGATCAGTTGTAGAAGACTGCATCCTCGAATGCGTTCTTGAAGACGGAAAAGCCGCGCATCACTTGATGCTGAGGCCGATGTTGAATGTGCGGCGTTCTTCCGATCACTCGCCGCGGCCCACTGAGGTGGCGACGACGAAGCAGTCTTACGTCGACGACGACGAACGTTTAAAACGTCGAGCGGATACCGATCTGTCGACACTTGGCGTTGCCGTGCTTCTTGCAACGTCGATAATGCTGACGGTCGTCTGGTTGTGCTGTGAGTTGTTTCGGCTGACGAAGGTCAGACATCGAAGTCGACGTTCACCGAGTACTGGAGCGAACTGGGCGGGTTCTGCTGCTCCGCGGTCGTCGTCATCGCCGCCGTCGTCCGTGCGGCCGCGACAACAGTTGTCAGTCGTAAGTCGGCGGACGTTCTCCACGGTGCACGTAGCTCTGAGGTTTCTCTACTCGATTGTGTTCACGTTCTCTGTGTTCACGGTTGTCGTGAGCGTTGCACTACGACTGCGACCAGAATACCCGGTAACTGCGACGTCGCGGTTCAAGTCTCCGCCACGAATCGACGAGTTCGAGGTTAGTCGGCTGGCATCCAGTCGTTCGCGCGTCACCTGCCTCGCCGCGACCACAACACGGCTGATGGATTCCGAACCGGTCTCTTCGAGGCGTTTCGCGGCGTTTGCCGACTCCGTCGTTGCGTCGATCGGTTCTGTGAGGACAGCCGCCGTCCGGTGGTCGGAGCAGACTGCGGAACGGTTCTTGGAAAACGTCGAGGTCGGTTTGAAGAGGCAGCGTCGCTACGCGGAGGCGACGTCGTTCAATCGCTGGCTGATCTTCCCGCGAGCGCTGTACAACAAGACGACGGAGCGGGATAGTAATCACGCGCCTCCGACTTCGACAACCGAAGATGCGTTTTGGAACTTTCTGCGAGTGAGACCGTCTGAAGTTAACTTGTCGTCGTTCAGCTCAAACATGCGAGAACGGTTAGCTTTCATCATTTACAAGAGTATAGCGCGGGGCGTTTATGGAATTTTTATGACTGCATAACCTGCTTCCCTCCCCCTACTCAAAACGCTTATTGCTGCAATAGGAGCACAAAATATACATGTTCAGTTTGATTTTAAAACTGCATAAATTCATTCAGAACAGCACATATTGTGTATTAAAGCAAACCGAAAAGTCCATCGCCTCTGACTGTTTTCAGAGTTCAGTTTTCTGTGCATTCTTATCTATTTTTCTGATATTATTATAGTTTACTGTAGTTTTTTTATTAAGGTTTCATTGTACTATTTTTGCTTGTACGTGGATTGTTAGGCAACAGCTAATGAGCCTAATGTGCGAGAAATCAAATCTTAATTAGTTAGATAATGAATAGATTTGACGACAATATTAAAATGAATTGCAGGAAAATTTCAATCTTCCTTTACTTATTGCCTATTTACACTGCACGTAAACGTACATCTGTTGATAATATCTGATACTGAACTTTGTGACAAATGAAATATTTTTGCTTCCTGAATGATGTCATATTTTTAATTTTATGATTTCGGGTCATCAAGTATTTTTGTCCGATAAAGTAACACTGTTTCTGGCATTGTGTACGGCAGAGCTTTTCGACTGAAGGAACTTATGTCGCCGTCTTTCAACAAGCCGGAGTTCCACAGCTGCTGCCTTGATCGAAACCCCGCACAGTATGAACGTGTCAGTCGCTCAACAAACGAAACGATGAATTCCGTACTGCATCTCGTGGACGTGAGCCGGTTTTTCGTGGCGAGTGATCATTCTGCTGAAGCCGGCTCCGACTCGCACCGCCTTCCTATCAGTGACCAAACGGACGGCGACGATCTGACTGCGGCAAGCTATGTCCGCCTGGACGTACTTCGCATCGTGCTTGCCGTCGTCGACGTCTTCGTCATCCTGCATCGCTGCGCCTGTCTCGACTGCTGCAGTTGCTGCTGGCAAAGTGATAACGATAAGTTGGCGGAGGCAAGTCTGGGCGGCAACGAGGTGATGCGGAACGGGAGCGCTGGCGGCGGCGGCGGCAGCGGCGGTGTTGGGCGTTCGAAACACGACCCAGCGGGCCAACAGCGCACGCCGATCGGCAGCCGCGCACCCAACGGGATCGGGCCACGGCCGTTGTCAACGATCGACGTCTACGACGACAACGACGACGTTCCAGACGGCATGTGTCCGCTTCGTCGACGTCGTCGCCGCAGAAAGGGCACCTCGACCAAAGCCGCTCGGCGGCGTCGGCGGGTCGCTGGCGGCAAATGGCATCGGCAGTGGACGCTGGAACGTCGTCAGCAGCGACGACGGCTGCTCGGTTTGTGGAGATCTAGTATACTGTGTCTAAAAAGCCTGGACCCGAAAAAGTCGGTTTAACATAGTTAAATCAAGGGCTGTTGACCAGTGGCGAAAACGACTTCAGCCCGGCCTTTGTTCAGGCTGAGGGACAACATTTCGATGTCAAGCATAGGCTAAATATTGCTTGCACTGATGACGTTGTTAACCACTAAAACTGTTGTGTAACCGTTGGCACAAAATTTAGTTTGTGTTGTTACGGTGACAGTAGTCCGTTTTGTAGATCATACATAACTATATGATCACGTTCAGAACTTAATACGGATTGCTCTTCGTATCTTTTATTACTAGGCTATTAAAACAATTTTTCGTGACACTATAACGAAAGGTGACAACAGTCGGATTTTTCGATACACAGTCTATAATTATTGTTCTTACAGACTGTAGTCATGTAGTCAGATTTAGCTGTATAATTATCGTTTGCTTGCTGGCTGACCTGTTCGTTGTTAACACCGGCTGAATGTTCACAAAAGCTAATAGTGGAGGGCCGTGCATACTGCATAGGTATTTTTATGTTTTCATTTCCACTTTATGCAAAAGTTTCGTTTTCAGTACCAATTTGATGGTAAGGGTCTAGAAAACAATTATTGTCCGAGTGTCAAGCAGATAAGAAAAATCAAAATGGCCGTTAAAATCCAAGATGGCTGCCAATTTCCAGCTTTTTGTCTCATTACGCTTCATAACTTTTGTACAATTGAACATAAAATTGTGATTTTGGTCTCTATACATACGTTTACACGTAAGAGTAATTGAATAGAAATGAAATAAACATGATTGGAGCGCATCTTTTCTTATATTGTGTCATACAGGGTGGCCCCAAAAAGTATGCCACTATCAAATTAAAAAAAAATCAACCAAATCGTATTAAAGCCTGTAAAAAAGATTATATTTCTTCATCAAATAAAAGTATTATTCAAGCATTATAATATTATCAGCTGGTATTAAATATTCTGTGCGTGACCTACTTTCTGACGTCAGTAACTATGCTTGACCCACCAAGTAGCGATATGCGCCACATATGGTAAATGATGTCAGCGCTGTCTGTCATTCGCTCAACTTATGAATTCCTTTCCTAAACAATCTTTTAGATGAAGATTGATGACAAAATGTATTTGATTTTTATATTTTCTCTTTTGTTAAAATTTTTAATCACGATTTTTCATATACATTGATTTTGTCCTCAACGGAACTTCAAACACAGCAGCTGATGACGTCACAAATTAGGTTACACAAAATATTTAATACAAGCTTTTAATATTCTTGTACTCATTTTATACTCAAAAATTTATGACAAAATCTAGCCCCATTGACACTTTTTGATACGATTTTATGATGATGGTAATATTGGTTTACTGTTTAGGCCACCCTGTACTAAATTGTAAACATTTACACAATTGCTTAAAACAAATCCTTTAACAATGCATTCAATAAAAAAATGGCTAACAATTTAACCAAGGCCCCTATATACATGCTTGTATTGGAAATTGTTCTAGTCCAGCTACTTCTTGAATGTGCACTTGCACTGATGTGTGACAGGTTTGTTGACGAGACTCGTGCTGTGTACAATAGTAGCAAGTCTTGTGTACATTGCCATCTGGTCGCTCGACGGCATCCTGGCCGAGATGGTGACGGTAGCGGCCAAGCAACACGCCGTCGAACAATTGCTCGCAACGGAGATATTTCTCAGCGAAACGTCTGCTCATCAGGTTTATTCATTGATTTAATTTAGCGTACGCATTGGTTAAAAGGCGACAAAAGTGCGCGAAATGAGTTGTGGGGTGCATGATCCGGACATGACAGTGCCGCTTACGACCAGCCTCAAAAACAATAAAAATAAAAATAGGCCTACACAAGACAGGTTTCCACATAGGCCATAGATGTCTTATTTTAATATTTTGCTTATGCAATTGATTGAAGAAACTGCTAATATATCAGAATTTGTAATACAAAAACATAAATTGATAAAACTACGCTATAGTAGAATATTTGAAATTTAGAATATTTAGAATATTTGATATTTGACTACAAAAATTTTGAGTTGAAGTAAACGATAACTATCGTGATCATTTGATATCTTGTTTATTCGTTATTTTTCTTCATAATTAAACGCTGCGTTGCACAGCAAATGTATTTTATTTAAAATTATAACTGCCGATTTGCGTCATAACAGGACGAAGAATGGAGAAGATGGTTTAAGTCAATTGAATTGATGGAACTGAGTCGCTCTGCTAGCTTCATGCTGTCCATCGACAGAAGTATAGTCATTATTTGATACGTATTTTATGTATTTGTATTCGAATTTCAGCTTAAATTGCAAACTTAAAACTAATAGGCTTATCATTAAATTAATTAATATCATTAATCAATTATAGCAGGATGGCGTGGTTGGTACCAAACGGTCATGATGGCGCTATTTCATGTGTTTATTGCAGTGGCGTAACCAGGAATTTGTTTTGGTGGTGCACTCCTAAAAGCGTATAGGCTCAGAATACAAACATTCCACACAAGCGGGTTTTCTTGTCGTCGCACGGGGTACCATGAGGCAATGATAGGCACATTCCAGTCGTCGCACAAACGTGACTTGACAACTTTAGATTTTGAAGAACTGAGCACTCTCCTGCTGCTTTGACACCATAAAGTAAAAAAAAACGTTAAGCTTACTACAAACACAGTACCAATAGTACATAAGTATCCTACACTACAGACTACAGTTACAGTGTGCTTCGTCTACGGTGTGAGAAATGTTTTCACCTCTGTCCGCGGCTAAACTTCGTTCCTAACCCACCAAAAAATTAGCACTCACTCATTTTTGGGGGTGCACATACACCCAGTGCACCCTGGGTACGCCACTGGTTTATTGTTATAGTTTAGAAGAAAAACAAGTATTGGGTACCAGCTATACCAAACTTTTAGAAACGTAATTTGGGCTATTAGTCATCTTGCCATAGATAAACGAGTATGTTGATCTGTTGACATATGTTTGAAGCATTGCCAGAGTTACTACTACCTTCTAAGGGATATAGTATTGCCGACGTTTGGTCGGCACCTAATTGAAAAACAAATATAATTTTAGGAACATGACTCGCATCGAGTCGATCCGTGAAAATAGAGCAGTATAAAGTCGAACGCTGACAAGCTACTGCTATCACTTGTACAGTTTACCTCTTTTATACGTCAGTGTTGATTAATGGCATTGTTTTCAGTCAAGAGTATGTTGTGACATTTTCAAGCGCTCGTAGGTATGCCTTCATATAAGATTATGCAGTAAAAATGCAGGATTTCAACAATACAATCGCAGTCATAAATTTGCTGTTAGTAAACTCTAAACGTCGTGGACGTACTCTTTCGTCATCTGATTCAGATAACTATAATTACATTCCACATTCACTCTATGACATTCACTCTGTTTTAGTTATTCCTAAGTGCGGCAGACTAAGTTGGCCAGCTCTCTGGTCAACTTTTAGGCGCACTATAAAATAGTTTGATTTGATTTGATTTGATTTGATTTGATTTGATACCAGTCAATCGATCAGTCAATCAATTAATATATTATCATGCGCCCAAAAGTTGACCAGTCTGCCGCACGTGTAGAATAACTGAAATCAGAAAGAATAAAAAAAACTAAAACATAAAAACCGATGAGCAAAAAATTCTGGTTATGGGTCTAAAGCCATAAAATCAGTTCGACAGTCAGAAACAGACTACGGTGGAACAGATGGAACAATGCATCTGTTTGGCTTATATTTATTAATACTGATGGCGTCGCTTTTGACTGTAGGACTTGACAACGATGTGACGCGCTACGTACACGACTTGTGTTCGCTGGTCGACGACAACAACGCGACATGTCAACTCGTCAGCGCTGATGGCGTCGAAGCGTTTAAACTCAACGCATCGTTCGAGGTTCCGACGCCTTGTGATCTGCCGTCGTCCTCCGTAGATGCAACATCACGATGTGAGCTTCTTCTATGCGAGCCAAATGTATTACTTCCACTAACGACTACAGTATTGGTACCTTGTTGTCAAGCTATACTGCCACTTTCTGCTGCTGACTGATATGTTGTATTCGTGAGCAATAAATTACTTACTTAATTAATTAAGCGCTGAATATATAAACAAGAAAGCAGATGAAGAGTAGATAACAGACCAAGATCAAGGCGTAAAATGCACATTTCTATTTCAATTATGTCTTACCTGTCTGCTCAGTTACGTTTTTGTTCCATTCCCGGGGAGCTGTATAGAATAGTCCAGGTCTTCTCTTCCCTGTCAAACTTCGCGAAGGTTTCTAGAGTTAATGTTTGTAATGTTCACTTTTGTAGCATTTTCTATATATACTGATTTCATTGTGTTTAATGTTTGTTTTTCGGCTCTTATGTACCATGTGTGCAGTGTTTATAAAAATAAGTAGTAAAGTGTGATTGCGTGTGAATAAAGCGTCGTCGTTAGAAGCGAGTCTGGCGGAGATGAGGGTCCCTCTGGATCACGTTCGCTCCGCTCGTCGGTGTCTGTCTTTCATCTGGTGCTCAATCGTCGCCGCCGTTTCGCTGCTCGTCGTTCTGAACCTCGCCGCCGCCGCTTTCCGCCACTTTTTCGTCGCCATCGGACCTCGCCGCGGCCTCAACGAGCCGCCGCCGACGCCGACGCCGCCGTCGGACTCCGTGATCGCCTCCGCCGACCGCGACGTCCCTCCGTCGGCGGCCGCGGCTCCGACCATCAGCCGGGAACGCCGCGAGCGCCGTTGGCGTGCTCCCTGCTCCCACCACGCCGCCCTTCAGTCACTCCCGTCGTCGTCGTCGGCCGTCGATCGAGGTCCGGCCAGCCACGATCGCCGACCACATCTACCAGGCTGCGAAGCCGCGTCGGCGACAAGGCCAATGCCGCTGAGGTCGCCCAACATCACGCAGCAGTTTGCGATGCATGTCGACGAAATATACTACACAGACGGCGTCGTCGAATCGAACGTGTAATAACGGACTTCAGTAGTCGCGGAGTTCGTTTTGTGTTAATAAACTCCAACTTTAGGAACGCATGGTGTGATATATGCAAGTTTCTTACTGTGTTAACGCACATGCCTAATATGATACCGATTATGCATGAATAAAATGTTTTACCGAAACTTGACAGCAGTAGTTTAATGGTGTCGGGGTGAACTGCTGATATGAAATACACGAAAATAACCAAATCTATGGAGTGGACAGAATTAATACATGAACAGACAGCAATGAAAACGTATGCCTATACACAGTAAGAACACCATGTTTCAAAGCTGCTGAAAAACTATGTTTCATAATTTCATTGCATGGTAGCTACGAAACCTTTGGCTACGTTTTACACTGGCTAAACCTGAAATTACTTTCTTTCGAATGACCTTGTCTACCAAGGACAATATCTGTAACATAAGCGCAACTGAACAGATTTGCATAGTTTTACAGTCATATAAAAATTTAACGAACGGTTGTTGAGATTACATGGAAAGCAGGCAGTCGCTGACGCCGCTGAAGGTTTAAACACAGTTAAAGATTAACACATACTGAAATGCTCGTTAAATGGAATTCCGCTATAAGCTTTGACATACAACAACCTGGTGTAACAGGCCACAGCAATGTTAATTCAGTTAACTGAAATAGAAACTGATTAATGTGAATCAGCTAATAACTGAAAAACATGCAGAACATTTTGAAAAATCATGGTAGCATAATTATAGATGAGCTGATAGCTTCAGTTACTTGCTTCCGATTTATTTTTACGTACTTATTGCTGCTGTTAGATAAACCGGTCTGGCATTCTGGAATTCCACGTCGGCTTTCCCATCACTGGCACCGTTTGCACAAGACTTGCTGGCTGCACTGGCATCGCAGGCTTATGTCGAACGTGTTTTTAGTGTCTGTGGCCACCTTACTGCAGGAAAGAGAAATCGTCTCTGCAAGAAACTAGCTAACGGAGCGTTTCTGAAAGTGAACAGTAAGTTACATGATTGACTTTACTTTCCTGCCGAACATTGGGTTACGTGCATAGACAACTGAAACTGGAACTGAAACTGAAACTGAAAAACAACAACTGAAATAACACTGGGCCACAGTATACCCCCGTTTAGAGTGTAGCCCGGGGTATAATCTGGCCTAGGAAGGAATATACCCCCGGGGGTATAGTCTGGACGGGGGGTATACTGTGGCCTGTTACACCGGGACAATTGGCAATTTGTATCAAAGCTTGACTATATGCTGTAGCCGTGCTGTGGCACACTGCACAATCGTGGCAAACAGTCGGAATGCAGACTTACGATGTTATAGATCTATACCGCACTTTTTTGCGATATAAAATAAAATAATAATCAACAATATTCCAGTTAAAACTATTCACTGAAACACAGACGATAAATGACTGCGTAAAATGCTTTTTTTGTAGTCGTCCAATTCTTATAGCTCAACTCGGAAATTTGTTGCGAGATGACCTAAGTGCATTCGAAACGTGAACAGGTTCAGCAACAATTGTCATTGTAACGTAGTTGCTCTGGATCACGATTCACAAACAGCACGCCACTCATCTATATTACGATAATACAATTCAAAATAGCCGTTTGATGAAATATGTCCGTTTATTAAATACATATAATAATCGATAGACGTCCTATCAAAATACACACGGTTGACGATACGCAGAAAGTGGGCGCTGAAATCGCGAGACCTGACAACGCGAGACCATACATTCATGATAACTTTAACTAATACGGAGCACGTGAACAGTATGTGCAAAGTATGCAATGAATGACTCGTTTGACTTGACTGCATGCAGAATGTCAACATATTTCCAATGGAGTGGCAGGACTCGAGCTGTAATTCTGACCATGTTGTCAACTCCGGTGGTAGCGCGATATCGCGGCAACGAATACGGAGCTGACGAACGGAAGAAAGTTGTTGATCGTGAGCCGTCGTTTGGCAGCAGCCGTCAGAAAGGCGAACTTGTGAAAAAGCAAAACTAAATGATGAACAAACAAAACACGCGTACAGCTAACTACAAGTGACATACTTCAAATGAACACGTTGATTCGCCAAAACAGCAGAAAATACAAAAAGAAAGACACATACATCCGCTATGTGCATTCGACAAGCGTGTAAATGTACGTACGACATGAACCCAAAGTACTTAGGCTCAGCGATGTACATAATTTTTAAAAGATACCTATACATTATTAATAACATCAGACCTAGAACAAAAAACTGCCATAAGCATATAATCATTCAAAAAAATATCCGATATAAATATAAAAATAATACATCATACAAAGTGTATCATAGCTATTACGTAGGATAAATGTCTATAAAAGTTCAACGTAATTGAATGCTTTATGTTGAGCTTACATCGCCCTAACCAAACTGCACTAACCGACTTCAAATGTTTGCATATGTGCATACAGTGTATACACAGGGTGGCCCTACAAATTGGCACACTTTGTGCGCCTCATAACTTCATCAAATATTGACCAATTTTCACACTTTTTCTACTATCAGAATCATGTATAAATTGTCATAATACTGTCACTAAAGATCCCACTACACCTCAAATGTGTCGCTACTACCTTGTGAAATATCAGTGTCTTAAAAGCAACGACTGAAAACAAGACAACTTCTGTAATAACACATTTTTAAGAGTGCGTCGTCCGGCAGCAAGGCGGACAAATTGAACATGTTATGTAAAAACTCTAGGATGTGACAGCTACTTTAGATAATACATAATAACAGAGACAATAAACACGTTGCTTCCTGCTGTTAATTTCTTAAAATACGTTGTTACAGTAGTCTTGTTTTCAATTGTTGCTTTAAAACATTGATATTTCACAAGGTAGTGTAGCGGTACATTTGAGGTGGGTGAGAGCAGTGACAGTATTATCACAAATGATTCTGACAGTGAAATAAGTTTGAAAATTGGTCGGCGTACAAAAATGTGCCAAATTTTTGGGCCACCCTGTAGATGTGCAAGAACAACCGCCTACAACTTTCCAGGCGCAGTCCACCGTATATTCCCTCCCTCAGCCGTCCACAGCGACTTATGACGTCTCAGCCCAGAGAACAAACGAAAGCCTATAACGTCTCGATAGCTTCTGCAACTAACAGCGATAATGAAGTTGAATAGTTGAGTGCGGGTGGACACTTACAGCGTACGCAACGGAAGCCGACGGCGTCGTCGCACCGATGGCAGACCAGCTCGCCGGAGCAATATCGCCTCTCGTTTATCTCGTCGCAAGCCGCTCCGTGAGGCAGGTTGATCACCGCTTAACAACAGTATAACACCACCGCCAGCTTCATCAACCGGATCATCGTCAACGTCCATTCCATCACCGTATAATCTGCCGGATTATTGGGCTGCTAATGCCGCGCCCGTCGGCTGGAATTTACACCCGTCTCGTTTTTGTCACCAGCATCTACAGTGAGTTGAGTGAGTAGAGTTTAACGCCCCACTCGACACGGCTTAGGTCATTTTGCAGGCGGATTACCACCTTGAGAGGATGGTCTTTGGACCATTACATTGCGATGCGTGAAAGTGATCACACTGCATTAATTATACTGGCAAGTTAGCGCCCACATAATGCGAACAGCGAAAAAACGCGTTCGCAACTGTAGTCATACCGGTAAGTCAATTATGCGTTTTCCTCTACTGTATGTGTATTTTTTGCTTGCATTTGTTTCTTCTACGGGCTTTTTTGTCCGAACTAAAGTCGTTGAATTAAATTGAATTTCCTCGAGTTTTGTCGATTTATTCATCCTGAAACTCAACGTAGCCTAAAGCAACGTTTCATTTGAACTCAGAATAACAGAACATGCAGACAGGCGAACAAATCCATTAAATCCAGTTGTATAGCTTATTCACTGTGCATTGCTGTCAGAATCCTTCGTGACACGGCGCTGACAATTTTGACAAACACGTACCTCAGTAGTGAGGATAGACCTGCAGTAATAATAATAATAATAATAATAATAATACGGACAGCAGTATCAAAGCATCAAACATTAAATAAGTTTTAAAATAGACAAATAAAACATAATAAAAGTAGAAGCATAGCTAAAATGCAATGCGACAAAAAGTATAAAAGCGGAATAAAAGTGGCTGGTGGGAAAAGACTGTTTCAATATTTATGTTGTATAAGGATTTCTGCTCTTTGGCTCGACAAGTCAGTTAATGGTTCTAGTTCTGTTTTTGGTAGTCCGTGGGTTAAGGCCACTGCCACTGTCCATTGCTGCTCCCACAATTGCTTCTTACAGGTTTTTGTCCTGTGCTGCTTTTAAGGTACTGTCGATATACATGTTACACCATAATCTTACATCGACTAGCCATTCTGTCCTTGGTCACCCTGGCTTATTTAGACCTTCCATTGCTCCAAACACAACCGTCTTTATCAGTCTCTTGTTCATTCTGCTCAACATGACTGAAAAAGTTAAAGTTCCTTCCAATCACTCTCATAAATATCGACTCGCCCTGAGCCTTCTCTTGGCAGTCTTAAACAGAGGACCATTAGCATTCTTGTAGCAGTTCATTTCATTGGTTATTGCAGCCAAAGGCTGGCTTGATACATCATTATAACTACAATTATATAATGATATTATAATGATACAATATTTATATTAAAATGACAAAAAACTGTAAAAATGTAGAAAACACATACAATCGGTATGATAAAATTAAGTAAAAATGAGGTAACTATTCTACTAGCAGACTGTTATTGATATCATAGCAAGCTATGCGGGATAAAGGACTTCGAAAATTCAGTTTTAATTGGGAGACGTTGAAACACGTTGGGGTTTATCAATGATGAGTCAATCACGTCTGACAGAGAGGAGGTAATGGAGTATTGCAGTGAATCGCCGTCAACGGTAGCCGATGGGAGAGCGTTCCAGGCACATAATTGATGACGATGACAGATTATTACGGGCGTCATCGTTCTTCTTGCCAACTGATGGCCAACGGGAGCGCTGTCGTGACGTTGCTGCGATCAAAAGTCATCATTATCTACAGTGATGCATCAGCGACAAAGACGGAAAGGACGTGAGCATAATCGCCGCACGCCGCGAACGCTCCGAGTTTCCATTGTCACGTCGGTCGTTATTTGAGACGCGGCGGTGCCCGAGCGACGCAGCTGCAGCAGCCTGAATCATTTATGGACACCGCTCCCGGCCGCCGAAGTGAAGCGCCTGACGGGGGAACACCGACGCCCGGCCGTGCGCACTATTCGTCCGCCAGAGGCCGTTTCCAGCGGCGTGCCGACGCGTGTCGCCGGAAATCGACGCAGTGCATATATCTGAATAAAAACCGAGCGGCCGATCGGTATTCGGCGGAAATTGGAAGAGCCATTCGCTAATGCGCCGCGCGGGTGGGCGACGTGGGCGGGCGTCGTGTCCGCCGAACAATCGCGCCAACTGTCCACACCGATTTCGGTTCGACGCGGGCCGCGCGGCAGACGAGCCGGTGCCAGCGACTTTCTCAAAAGCGGACGGCGACGGCGTCGGCGGCGGTACTTGAAGGCAGCGGCGACGGCGGCGGCTTTCGTTTCCGGTCGCTTCAGGATCGAAGACGGCCGGCAATCGCACT
>Ga0056115_1000898_pt1 | contig 13431 bp, 13 predicted proteins | sample WorMetOlspDAHAB1_FD_77007 | JGI IMG/M metagenome (GOLD analysis project Ga0056115, IMG submission 77007) | Marine gutless worms symbiont microbial communities from Max Planck institute for Marine Microbiology, Germany - Olavius sp. DAHAB.1 ...
ATAGTACTCTGTTACTTCTTTTACACACATTTTGGACAAAAAATGAAGATTATTTGACAGGTTTTAATAAGATTTAATTCATAAAAACGAGAACTATATTTTGGAATTTATGCAATTTTTGAAACATTACGGTTTCAACAACGTAGTGCAGCAACATCTTTAAGCTCTGGTGGGATAGGTAATGATCATTTTGTAGCAAATTTTGTGCCGAGTCTAGCAGTGAAAGAATTTTGAAAATCGATCAATATTTCGCGAAGTTATCGACATGAGTAGGGTGTTTTGTTTTTTCGACTTCCAGTGTATATGTGGTTTTAATGAAGTATCACGACGTTAAAAACAAGCACAATCACTGCATTTACAATTGTTAATGACAGTACAACCAGTTCACCTTGTGGGTGTATCAGCTAATGTAATTTGCGGCACGTGACCTAGGCCCCGTAGTGAACATGTACACAAATTTTGAGGTGTTTGCAATACCAAAATATGTGGTCATAAAGTCCGGAATTCTTGTGGCCTTGACCTTGGAATTGTCACGTGATGCAGCTTGTTGTGTGATCAAACCTGCGCCAAGTTTGAAGCGGACACGACATATCATTCCAGAGTTACGACTACAATTTTCTACTGACCACCAGCACTTAAAGTCCCAACTGTTAAGCTGTTTTGGGGAGAAATGGGCCAAATTTCAAATTTCGTCTTTCTAACCCCTATTTTCCCAGACCACCCACGTCGATATAGCCACCTGAAATTTTGCATGCGGGAATGAGTCCGGGAAATAGTTTCTCCCATTGACTTGGCTCACAGCTTATACAACAGTTTGTAAAACTGTATGAGCCATGGTTCCCTAAAACAAAATTAACGATAACAATTAGCAATTTAAAGAAAACAAAAACTTAACATATGTGACATAGCAATATTAAAACTTTCTTAAGGCAAGTAAATGGATTGAGTGCAATAACGAAAGGCTGGCATCTGGAAGCAATGGATCATAACTTCACATTAACAGTTTTTGCAGGGAGACCAAGGACTGGTAACTGCAAGACTGAAGAGAGCAAACCTACCTGCAATGGGTGTCTGAGGAGCATGAGACATGATGCATTCCGGATCAAAACTAATGAGATATTTTGGAGCAAGGCGCGATTGAAGCAACTTCTGCTCACTGAGCACACACTCAGGATTAGCTTGCAGCCGCTCCAACTGAAAGCTCGTCTCCTCCCACGTGTTCCGCAGTGTACAAGTTGTATCAGACAGGACCAGTTTGCCATTCACTCTAATGCAAACCTGATGCCAATGACAAAACATAAAAACAGTTCAGTCACTAAAACTTCACCATGAATAAAACGTCATCCAAATATTTATCTGGGCGAAAACAATCAAAAACTCGACTGTACAGCAGGCAATTAAGAGATTTCATTTTCCATTTACGGTTAATTAATAAACAATGGTACAAAAAAAAACAGAAAAACTCATTTATTCAGCTGCGATAACAAGTGGATTGTGAAAAATGTAATCACGTGATATTCATCATTATTTTCACAATGGATATGCTAAATAAATGTTACAATACTGAGTTCCCAGCAGCAAAATGTGTGAAAAAGATTTCGATGATATGCACTCTTGCGTGTCTCAAACGGGTTCCAAGCTCAGACAATATGGGCTGACTGTCTTCGCCCATACTGTTGAACTGGCTGAAACATCACTGTTAACATAACAGTGCCAGTATGCCTCATGGCCACATCAAGATGCCAGCTGACAACATCCACTTCAAAGACAATCTACTTCACAGCCCGTTTAGCAGGTTTACAGCTTCCAATTTTCCCAATCTTCTGCAAATATCTCTAGTTTACCAGTTCTGATTATTACCAATAATGCTGCCATTATGCCTGTCTGATTATCTCTTCTCAACACGTGCTCTAGACATACTCTTTTCCGCTTAGAAATTGTGTTCATTCTACAGCTCAGTCCAACTTTTTTATAGACCTCTGTCATTTTAAACGCTGGTTATTCCAACAGAATGGCAAATAAACACCATCATGAAGCCTAAAACAAGGTTCTCATAATAAAATGTTAATAATAAAGTTAATACAATTAGTACACACAACAATGACTGCGAACTAAGATTGGTTGATGGCATGGCTCAGTGCTTAGGACGTTGTCTCTGGCTAGCAAACTTTCCCAGACCTGCGTCCAATCTATAATTGACAGGTGACCACTGCGTCATTAAACTGTCTGCTATAGGTCAGCCAACTAGGCCAATCCAGCTTTCAATCCCTCAGGGGTCAGTAAATAAATAGTAATCCATGGATTATGGGATGGAGACAATTAAAACGGCAGACTAGGGCTATGGATGGCTGTATGGCTGCAAGCCAAAGTCCATAAGCGCGGGCTAGGGCTGCGGCCTAGGCTGAATGCCGGACCTGTATGTGACACAGCTCCTCTGAGGTGACATATGCTATATAAGTGCTGAACCTTTTTTATCACCATCTCAACAGATGATAAGAACACACCGTGTTGGAAGACACATTCTGAAAAGATCTTCCGATCCTCTTGCAGCTTATTCCTTCAGCAGTGAATCCATTCACAACTTCATGCAGAGAAGCTTCGCATACTTCGAACAGAAATCCAAGTTCTTCGGAAAACAGCAGCTCCACTGGCGACACTGTATTAACAGGACAACACAAGTCACATTTATGCCAACAAATCTAATCACTTTAAACATGGAAGCAGGTTTTAATGACATCCAGCACCTGGACCTAAACAACTGTACGAACGTCATAATCTGCAAGGAGGACACTGTGGTATAGAGGTAACTTTATTCATCACCGCAGTGTAAGTAAGTGGTTAGTGCAACATGATGGGACATCTTTATATCACCTTACAACGGAAGCAATCGTTATGGGTTACAACCGTCCACTCAGGAAGATGACATCTATGGTATTTATTGAACATTCTTAACACAGCAGGTCAAATATAACGACAATGGCTAACTGACCATTTAGAATAGTGTTAGTGTAAGTAAGCAAGCAACAAGCATTTCTAAAGAGCAGTTAAAGGAGGAGGTCCCAGTGCCAAACGTCTTCAGAGAAAACAGTTGTATCACAAGTCTGTCTGAGGTCCGTCGGCAGATTGTTCCACTGAAGGATCGATGGCAGAAGTTGGTGTTTGTCTGATTGACGAGAAGCATACAAGTGCCAGCCAAGTGCAGTCTTCTTGAGTGAGCACCGAGCGTTGGTGACGACGCAGCAGTCATCAGACTCTAAACTCGACGAGCTGCCGCAATGGAAGCCTGCGCAGCTGGAGAACTGTGCACAAATGATACAGTACAGTGATGGTATTAGTTTAAAAGTGTTCAAACCTGGTTTGCTGCTACTGAAGTCGGCCTCAATGCTACAGTTGCCAGCAAACGCCATTTCGAGAAGACATGTGATCAGACCACCGTCACTGATATCATGTCCAGCACAGAGCAATCCATCTACAGCACAGTGAATGGCATAGTGGCTGTAATGGCAACAGATATCCCACATAATAACAGTAGAACTCACACACAGCAATATAACCGCAAAAAAGCATGACGATGAAATACTATTGCCCTTACTAAGAACTTTACAGCATCTAATAGCCTTCATGTTCATTTGAGGATAATGAATTTCAATATCCCACATCTATAGTGAGCCACACAAACTATCAATTTTTCAGCAGCATTGTATGTTTTAGCATATTTTGTCGTGACGGGGCCACCAAAGGACCTGTGTTGGGTGGGTTGTCACGAGTTCGCAACAGGTGGTGCGTGTCATTCAAGATTATAGACGATGTCGTAATTCAACGGACGGCATAAAAATGCTTCTTCATGTTTGTGGTAACACCAATCTTCTGAATGCACGGTGGAACACAGCTGCAGTTGTAGTTTAGGTTGTAGCCAAACATTAATTTTCAAGGTGTTTCAGATTCAAAACTAATTGGCAAATTAAGTCCAAACCAAACAGTACCTCGAATAAAACCCTGAGTTATATCAAATGCCTTGGCAAGAAGATGTGGATCATCAAGGTCTGGTGCCTCGTTTCCAAGCTGGTTGTAGCACTGTGCCACTGCCGAGCCTCCAAGCCGATACTTCCCAGGCGACAGGTTCACGTGAACAATAACACCTACACAGTGCCAGTAAAGCAGTAATTATCAACTGGAAAAGCTGATTCTGGAGCTTATTCTGAGGTTTTTCAGCCAGCAGAGGCCAACTTGTGCACTGACACTGGTGAAAATAAGACACTTTCACACAAAATTTTGAGATTTCAAGAACACATAGGCTCAAAATCGTTTCAACTACCCAACTTATGACCCCACAGGGGCAAATGCATGGCTCAATTTTAATAATTTATAGCATCTATGCCAGCTTGGCCCATAAGTGACGGATTTATGAGCAATAATATGGGGCAGTCCAAATATGGTTTCCTAGCTCGCAAATCAGAGGTCAGTTTGGAAGTGCTGAATATGGAGAAAACCCATGTGCAATTGCAAAGTGTGGTGAAGATGAGTTGAGGAGTGCCAACACAAAGAGCGAAAATGTTGCACTTCTCTGCTTCAACAGCATGAACACATCAGAAGCTAATGCAAATAAGTTAGACGCTGTGGAACCAATAAACACTTAATGATACTGCATAACAGAAAGACGTAAACATACCACGTTCATCTGGACACTTGAGATCCGGAGTGACAGTAGCAGAGATGTCAGGACATGGAGCATACACAGAAATAACCAGACAACCTGTTAAAATTATCACACATGCAGTAAAAAAATCCATCCATGTGGCATAGTGGTTAGGGCATTGAAACTGCGACTGGAGATCGCGGGTTCAATCTCAGCCGCTGCACTGTTGAGTGCAACCTTGGACAAGCTGTTCACACACATTGTCCAGCGCCTCTGAAGTTACGACCTTATGGCGCTATATAAATCAGTTTAAAATTTAAAAAAAAAGAAATTTTCCTAAGTGCGGCAGACTAAGATGGCGAGCTCTCTGGTCAACTTTTGGGCGCACTATAAAATAGTTGGACTTGACTTTTTTTTACAAAGCTTAAACTTGCACCAGCGAATGCAGAGAAGGGTGCTCGCTTTTGCAACGGTGAACTATTTTGTAATAAATGATAAAACTAACAGTTGCATACTTTAAGTCAGAATGCATTCTGTGCAATCGCCAGCGGCTATGACCACAACGTACTTATTGTCTTCGGCTCAGAGTTCACAGTGAGCTACTGCAATCGACAGGTACCAGTCCTATTCATTATATTCATTATATTACCTGTAGTTGACTTTCCAGATGGTGACGGTCGCTCTTGTCAACCAATGGCTAGACTACGGGAACAGCATGCTGGTCGGCATTCCAGCATACGTCATGCGCATACTGCAGTCAGCTCTGAACGCTGTGGCACGGCTCATGTTCCATCTCAGGCGCTCCGATCACGTCACCGATGCACTCGTCAGTCTACATTGGCTGCGTGTACTGGAGCGAATCTACTTCAAGATAGCCGTGCTGACATACAGAGTTATCCATGGTGACGCGCCACGGTACCTGGGGCCGTTCACCTCTACTGCTGATGTCCCTGGTCCACGGGCACTGTGTTCTGCCGAAACCAATCGGCTGGTTGTGCCTCCAGCTTTTCCGGTTGCCGCCGCTAAAATCTGGAACTCTCTACCGGAACACATCGTCTCAGCTCCCACGCTGCGGTCCTTCAGGCGTCACTGGAAAACGTGTTTACTACAACAATCTTTCTGTCTATAGGACTTTAGTGGACCTTGTAGTGACTTTGGTCACTTAGGCCACTCTAAAAATCACTGATTGATTGATTGATTGAAACACCACAGTAAGCATGGAAAACAGGCCACGCCAAAACGTACTGTACAAAAGCAAAAACAAAATGCACTGAAAGGCGGAAACTTAAGTCGAATATCTAACTTGCACTAAGATAGTAGATATTCAACTGTAATTAAACTGTTTTTATGGTGCCATTACTTAAGTGGTTTTCACGTCCTCTGCTGGCCACCTTGAAACACACTGGCACTACATAAGATGTCAACAGTCAACCTAAATGAACTGGCTTAAAACCATAAAACCTAACATTAAACCATGCAACTTCGCACTTGCACAGCATTCCTTTCAAGATGGCACCATGCGGCCGAGATATGCTATGTGCAGGCAACTGCAGGGCAAGATATTCACTCAGAATGATGATAATGTACTAATTAGTACGCATTATAGCACGCTGTTAATGTGATGTTCAAGATAGCTTAAGGACTATCAACCAAAATTCTCTTTTTATACTGTGTCACTACATTTCTTTATATGCATCGCGTCTCACTCTGTTCTTAGTTCTTTTTAACTTTCTACTTGCTTGTCTGTCGCTTGATGAACAAAGATGCTCACTGAATGATGAAAGCGAGCATTAAAAGCGTTAGTAGAAATTTTGTAGACAGACCTGGAGCTTTCACAATGCCATTGTTAACACGAGCGGTCATGCTCAACGAATCTTTGCCTCCATCAACCGCAATTCCAAGCTGTTGCATCACGTCGCACATTGCACGACAAGCATCGTACAGCAGAGCGCCTTCGCCCGGCATTTTTGCAGCCCACATCCAATTGCCACTGCACTTCACATCCTGAACCGCAAAACCAGTTTTCACGCACCGCACACTGTGATTACAAAAAAGTGACACCCCATCGACATTCTGCAATCATAATCTTAAGCCCGATTAGAATTAAAAACACAACATAAACAAATGTAGGCACTCATTGTTAATAATCGATCTTTGCACGCCATGTACGTTATTCGCTAATTAACTGCTAAATGACACAAACACAGCATGATAACAAGTTTTAAACAAATCATCTAAATTTTAATTTCATAAATTTATGATATTAATACACACAATTCATGCATTCAAATACAGTGACAGTAATGCAGAGCTAGAGCCAAGACTAGTAAGATGCACGCTCCTACCAAATTCACTTTTCCCGACAGAAAGGGTTATTGAATTTTTCTCTGGAAATGTGCGCAATATTCCGACATAAATGCTCCAAACGACAACAACAATAATAGTATTTGCATTGCGACTCTCAAAAAATGAAACAAAACTACAGTAAACCCGAAAACAAACCTCGAGGGCCGTCACGCGTGCAAACATCAGGTTTGTGACAGCTTCGGCAACTGTCATGCGAGCTCCGCAGCCGGCATCAACAAGGCCTTTAATTGGCTGTTCACCAATAGCAGTAGCAGCACCAACCTATTGTGAATTGAAACAGCAAAACTGTACTACAAAAAACGCCTCTGAAATAGTGATCCCTCTACTAACTTTTTTTAACTTTCCAAGTGTTTGTATTTTAAAAGATGACAATGTCCAACTGCAATGTAACATGAACATTTTTAACCACAAAGTGAAAACATGCCTTTAACCCAGGCTTTTAGCTGTTAGTTTTTAACGGATTTCATTCTTTTAAAGTACCTTTTGCATAAAAACTTTTTGTACTGCACTGTTACGTTGTTTTGCTTCGTGTTTCAAATATTCGACTTGAAGCCAATGCCGAATGGCATGAACAATGCAGAAGTGCACTTGCAACAAAAGCCAAATTATACCTGTGTTTCTACAAGGTGTTCGGAAAAAATAATGTATCCAAATTGAATGATGATGATGACAATGATGACAGTATACCACTAGACCTCATTCAGTGCGATACCACGGTACCTCACAGATTTCTGTATACCAGTGTCCTATGTCTCAGCAAGGCAGCATCTTCAATTCGGCTACTCCGAGTTTTTTTGGTGGTTTCATGATGGTTTCAGCACACACTTAGTCCACAGGCCTTCTGTGTGGCCGGCCCATCACTTTGGAACTCTCTACTAGACAGCTTGAGAGATCCGGATCTTGGAAGGGACAGCTTCAGACGTCTGCTGAAGACGCATTTATTTACATTGAACTTAAGCATTTAGCGTAATAGAGATGTTTCAGGACGATACGCTCTACAAATTGACTTACAAACTTAACACTATGGCCTGTTGTTATGACAAAAGCAGCCATTGTACCGTATCAAAGTGAGACAGAGCAACGACAGCAACGTCAGCCAGTGGTGTGTGAAGTGGACCAACACATTGCTGCTGCGCTACAAGACCCGTCACTGATCGATCGACCTTCACATGACAATCAGCTACACCCATACACTGTCAGAAATCATCCGGTTTTGCTTATTTTAACGCAAAAAAAGTAACATACGCGATACTTCGTATACAGTTCTTACCGACATACTGATTGACGTATTGGAATTTATTCATTCTTTTGTGAACTGGTTGGCTATACTTAACGCGGATATTTCCCTTCTTCAGCCATCCAGTCTGATATCACACTACAATGTTGTATTTCCACGTTTGATTGTTGTATCCATGCGGTGTCAAATAAAACTTCAAGACGCTGTTACCATAAACAAATTCAGGCCAGATGCCCTTGCTGTTGCCTAAGAAGGATAAACTGAACGCTTATGTAGAAAAAAATGATCATAATGGCACTCATATACTGCCACATAGTCGACAGATGCAAACACACTAATGGAATTGTGTAGGCTACACTGCGTGGCATTGAAAAGCAAATCTTTAAATATTATTTAACAGTGTGAATGGACTCGTGCAATCATAACGAAGCATGCAACGCATTCCAGAGGATGCAGTTGCAACAGAGAACAAACGTCTGGCAAAATCAGTCCTTGTCCTGAATATATAACCACGTGTACACAGACACATAAACACATGCGAGAGAATGCAAAAAACGAACTGCAAAAACATGCCATTACAACCTTGTTGGTGAGGTAGCGTTTACTGGCAACAGATGGAAGCCGAAGCACACGACCAAGGATGTCACGAAACAGTTCTCCATCTGGCAGAGACAACGGCTTCAGTACTGGCACGCTGTGGTCCAGTCGAAATATCTGCACAGACAGTGGCAGCAGTCACATATTGTCTAAGTAGATTCACAATTTAATAACTAATCATGTCATACAAACATCACTGCGCCATCATACTACTTAAGAACAATCGGCCTATTTGGTACTGTACAAAATGTTGATGTACAGCATGTACAATATTATGCAAATTCATATAAAATATAAGCGACACAAGTACATCAAGGAAAATGCCCACTTGGAGTTAGCGGAATGTTCACCATTTATTGGAAGCAATAACTGTCAGTTTAAAAGGCTAAAAGCACATCCGAAATGTAAAGATATTTAGAAGATATGCCAGTAACTTCAATACCATAGCAGCACTGAAGGCTTTGCCAACCATATGCGAGGCCACCCACAGTCAAATTTAACAACTTACAGATTTCTAAAGCATAACTTCACTACCTAAACCGACGTCATCTTATCTCAGTCACTGAATATTGTAAAGAATTATGGCCGAAAATATAACAAAAATCAGCAATGCAGTTACAAATGTCAGTACGTCGAATATTCTGATTTTTGTCATAGACACATAACAGTTTCTGATCTGTTTACATTATTACTCAGTGCAATCATAACCTTCTGAGGCATATCTCCTAGAACCATTTCGAGATCAAGATCGACAGGGAACTCGATAACGTCAGCTTTTGATCTTGTTGCTGCTTCTTTGTCTGTCTCGTCAGATGCAGTTGACCGATCGTTACGTAAACGAACCTAACTGGCAATCATGTCAACAACTCCAGTCTAAACTTCAGTGTCAGACTGCAAGATGAAGACACTTTTATGAATAAATTGATGCAATAATAACTGATCTTCAGACGAGCAATTTTATAATAAAGAAATAGTGATGATAATCACGATGACATAACAAGGTTTTAAAAAATACTGACAGTTAACTATATGTTCAACATACAGTAATGCAGTGCATAATACTGCAAATGTATATTAAATGTGGCATTTATACTAAAAACGGGTAAAATTTCTCTGCAGTTCACCGATGCAGTAATTATATATTTTTCTCGACTGCTTTAGCTGAGATTTGACCGGTGAGTAGTTGGACATGTTGCCACATAAGCATCGGACACCGGGCGGTATTCACCACAGAAGTAACGTACAAAAAAAGCGTGCCAATGCAATGGAAATATTAACAAACAAATGAAAGGACAAACTATGTATTACGGCACCTTTCCATCGCCTGTAATTGACCCAACAAAGGACACCGGGCATTTCTCTCGCGCCGCCACTTGCTTCACGACTGCACGATCGGTCTTATGCACCAGCAACGCATTGCTCTCCTGGTACTCGGCACCCCATATCTCAAGCACACTCAGTGTAGCGTCTCCCAGCTCGAATGCAGACACATCAATCACAGCACCAGCCGGATAGCAGATCTCTTTCAGCACATTGCCTACGTTGACGATGCAACACATCAGTCATCACACATCAAAAATAAAACTCGGGGAACTATATATATTATATATACGAAGTATCCCACGCCATGCTTGTCACTTTTTAAGACAACTTCAGAAAGCTGCTACCTCTCTGCTTAACAGTAACAACACTCGTAATAAAAGATTTGCAGGTACTTTTGGTAGTGATACACAAGCACGCGAGTGGCATAACATAATCATTGTATACGCCAATGGATGAGCTATTTAAAAATCACAACTCTGACCTCACATATATATATATACACTGTATACACTGTAAAATAAATAACACCACATCACCATCAGCTCGCCTGAAGTGCACAACGTATAGTAAAAAGAGTTAAGTACTAAAAGACACTAAAAGCAAAGTTAAAGCTACAGTAGTTAATGTGGCCCAATCTGATGACACCATGTAAAAAAGAGCCATTTTGCCTAATGCAGTGTGTAATCTTAAATTAGAATGGAGAGTATGGAGCTTACCGTTTCCACCAGCGCAGGTGTATGAAGAGTAACATAGTAAACATTCAACAGTGAAAGCAACGTTCAAAAATACAGTACTTTATAAATCAAATTACAAATGAAGAATTTACGCTAATTACAGTAAAAGCAGAGCGCTTAAGGGTACCACAAGAGTCGATAAAAAGCTTAAAAGATTAAAATCCACTTTAAATAAGTAAGATTTCAGATTTCACTCAAAAACCTTCTGTTACTTGGCGAGTTGTCACATATGTAGAGGAATAGAGTGTATGGTCCAAACTGGCGAGATCCATGTACATAAAATCCCACATGTGACACAAATATAGAATGAACAAAGAACATAATAAAATTCACCATTTCCACCAGCGCCCTGGTCATGTATGCTGCGAATCACGTTTGTGCCACCGGACTCGATGCAGGCGCGAATGACTCGGTTCATCTTCTGTTCCATCTCGGCGTCTCCCCGCTGCACAGCCCCGAAGTCCAACTCAACCCTGTTGTCACCCTGAACTCCGACCGACGACGCAGCGCCACCACCAACGCCAATGCGGTACACCGGTCCGCCGACCTTCACCACCTCCATGCCTGGTCAGTCATCCAACAACATCAACGTCACCCATCATTAATGCATCTTGTGCACAGTTTTCGCGAATAAATGCACGAATCAACTGTTTCGGCAACCAACAAACCAACAAACGCAGAACCCTCAAACCAACTGCGGTTGACCCATAATTAGCACAGCATCTATATCAGATGTGGAAGGAAAGTATTTAACTAATCATTATGAGTGTCTACAAACACCCAAGACGTCTCAGTTGTTCTTTAAAATATTACACGTCTACATAACAAAAACATTGTAATAAATGATCTGCGGGTCACTAAGGTGCATCTTGATCGATGGTGATACATCCATCATATGTGACACAATGGGAGTCATGGTTAACGACAACTGACAGCTGACTAAAAGAGTACTCTGCCATCCATATAAATTGTTTAAAATGAATCATAAGATCACAATGACCAACGTGGCTTTGTGTCAATCATGAACTCAAATGGTAGACAAAATCAGAAACTCCTACTAAAAGCACTAACAAAGAATTATGTCTTGACAGACACTTCACCTGTACTAGGCATGTCCTTGAGAACATGGCCATCACTGAGTGATCCAATGCCTCCCGTAAACATGATCGGTTTGATCCATTCCCGATGTTCTCCACTTTCCGGTAACTGAAGACCAAAGGATCTGGCAAATCCGGCAATTATCGGCTCGCCAAATTTGTTGCCATAGTCCGAGGCTCCGTTGCTGGCTTCGATGGCAATGGTGAGTGGGTGTGCAAGGTTCAAAGGATACTCAAAGATTCCATCTTCCCATGGCAGAAAATAGTCTACAATTCACACAGCAGAAAACTGCATGCTGCAAGAATAGCAAAAACCAGGATTTACAATTACAGTGCCATTTCCGAGTAGCTCATTACATATGGTTTGCCCTCTTTTCCATTGGCCGTCATATTCAGAATTGCTCATTTCCCACCTTTCTTTAGTCCCCGTGAAGTAAGTTTGTCGCTATTGGACACTTTAATCGCAATTTTTACTAATTACTTAATTGCTCACCCGTTTACTCTGGTTGAAACTAGAAGTCTGGCTACTAGACAACTGTACTGTGTAACGCCTAAATGTGGGCTCATGTCTGCTTGTAAAAAGGTAAAAGAGAGTGGATTACTTGGAATGTGAAGGTTGCCAAAGCAGTAGCCAGCCGTCCCAGCTATAACATGTGCTCCTCGTCCGGTTGCTTGAACGTCACGTATGCGTCCGCCAGTGCCTGTTGTGGCTCCAGGGAATGGTGCCACACCTTCAAGATACAAGCATGCAATGCATACGACACACAGCAGCACTACGTATAATGAATGACGGACAAACTGCATTTCATTTAACGCCATACAAACATTTCGCTGAGTGCCCTTGCCATGCATATGCTTAAACACCTTTGCCAACTAAGCAAAATAAAAGTAAACAACTGTTTCGTTTGCAAAATTATGCCGAAAAAGTAATTTCATGTTATCAATACTGAAAACAAGACGTGCATGTAACTTATTTAATGTTGTAGAGAAACTCAAGTGATATGAATGAAAGACACACCATTGAAAAATTAAGAGCCGTTAAAGCATACCTGTTGGAAAATTGTGCGTTTCAGCAGTGAAAATGATATGTCGAACGTCACTGATCTTGCTGAATCGCGATGCTACTGTTGTGTCCGAGGGACAAAGAACGTCGACTTTGTATCCTCTTATTGCACTATTCACATCATACTTAATACCATCATAAAACAAAACAAAAGTTACTGTTTCATTATGTTTCGTATCTGACTTTCAGATGCAATACAAATGTAAGGCATATCACTTGGCTATTAACAAGTCCCTTTTATTTCCAAGTAGCTGTCAACAGCTGGCTCCCACCCCTGAAACTCCAACCCCCCCAAAAAACAAGATACAGTCACTTTCCCTGGCAACTTATACACTAATCAGACACTGCTGTACACATAACCTTGATCTAGTCAATAT
>Ga0056115_1000899_pt1 | contig 13417 bp, 9 predicted proteins | sample WorMetOlspDAHAB1_FD_77007 | JGI IMG/M metagenome (GOLD analysis project Ga0056115, IMG submission 77007) | Marine gutless worms symbiont microbial communities from Max Planck institute for Marine Microbiology, Germany - Olavius sp. DAHAB.1 ...
ACATATCTACATAGTGTTGACGCAAACTATTTAGCTCAACTTCGCTTTTATGGTCCCATTTGTCATTTCTAATTTGCCCTGAATCAACATGAATAGCAAAACTGTTTAATCCTGCCGATTTTAATTGGTATATTAAGTCACGGGACAAATTCTTGCCATTAGTAAAAATCTTAACCCCTAATTGTTGCGTTGCAATAAATTTAACGATTTTTACAATATCGGGATGTAACAGAGGTTCTCCCCCTGCTAGGTGAATTTCACTGACATTACGTTCCATTAACATAAAGAGAACTTCAGTTTTGATATCCTGCAAACTCTTATGCCCTTCCTGGGTCTCAATGTATTCACGATAACATCCTTCACAATGCATATCACATTTGTCTGTTATTTCGACCCACCCAATAGGACTATCATAAAGACTCCATGGTATTCGGTATAAATTTTTCTTATCAAGTGCAGCCATAATAATCACCTTTTATTTTGAATTCATAGCAATTATAGCCATTATATTTTTTAATCTAAAGAGAAGAATTGAAAGATAGCATAAAAGATCCATTGCACAATTTTTTTAAAAGAGCCAGAAGTGGAAGCTTTGAGATAATCCATAGCTTAAAACAGGATTGTAAGGGCTGGGATGCAAAGGTATTAACCATGAGTGATTATCTTATCTAACTCCTCAGTGTCCCATGTTAAATGCATTTCCTTAAATAAAACTCGCGCTTTTTCAATATACTCAGAAGCCCTGATTCGATTAAGTTCATTAAATTTACTTTTAGGATCTAAAAGACGTTTGCCTACTTCCATATATGTTCTGGATAACTCAAGGCGTCCCCCCACTCGGTGGCTCTGATCTATGCTACTACTCCACCACTTCAAAGATGTTCTCTGCTTACCTATGAGCCAACAGTAGGTGCCCATTAGTCTATAAATCTCAGGACGATCACCTGCAGCTTTTCTAGAAATACTTACCGCCTTTCGTCCTGATTTAATCGCCTTCTTGCTATGTATGTAGAACTCCGGCTTTTTACCTTTTATAATAGCTTCTTCCAACTGGTAAATATCAAAGGCAAACTGGCTTAATAAGAAATCTGTTAAATAGTATGGAAAGAGAATTTCAGATTTGACTCTTCTAAGATAGCGTAGAGATTCGTCAGCCTCTTTAAGATTTCCCAAAATAGTATGTAACCTTACCTTAAAGGAATGTTCTGAAAAGAGAAACAATTTTTCTCCTATTTTACTTATAAAATCAATCCCTTCATTGGCTTCAACAATTGCATTATGGATTTTTCTATATTTCATCATTAACTTTGTACTCAAACAATATTTTAATGCTTTGGTATACTCATGATCATATATTTGACCAATATCAGACAACATTTTAACCATTTTCTTGGTATCTTTGTAATTTCCGCGTTCAATCATTAAAAATGCGTGTTGATTTATATAATTTGATGTAAAAAATATTTCACCAATTTTCAAATTAAGATTCACTAATTCCTTGTCATATTCTTTTGCTAAATTCCATTTACCAGACAGCCAATTGTGCATCATTGTGGAAAACTCATAGTAAATTAAGCTTTTCACATCATTTTTATTGACAATATTTTTGACAAGGTCCAATACTTTTCTGCTCAGTTTTAATGAAATTCCTGAATAAGAGAATGCATTGCTAGCAACTCCTAGCATTGCAACCCCATTTTCTATTTTTGTTAAATCAAAGATAGTGATCCTCTTACAAAAATTAAACATTTCGATGAATAGTCTTTTAGGGTCTATAACAGCTAAGGCATTACATTTTTTGAAAAACAGATTTAAAATTTCATTATCTTTTTGAGCAGGATTTTTTTCCACTTAAATATTGGAAGGTATAAACTTCTAAGAAAGTCAAAAAAATCAATAATACCTTTCACTATTGCTGTAATCATATTTTTAGGAGTTCTTACTCCGTAATATGAAAGTACTTTATCGAAATAATTTGCAGCTTCGACATACTGTCCCCTGTTAAACAATACTAGGGCAATATTTTTTTCAAGCATAGTTTTTTTTTCAGGATCTGCGGCTTGACCATATATTTTAAGGTAAATGCTTAAGGCTTGTTGATAGAAATTAAGTGCTTCACTTGAAGCGGAAGCCTTTAAAGCCTCTTCGCCAGCCAAGATTAGATATTCCTCAGCTTTTTCCAGATTTTCTGCTCTGCTGTAATGATAGGCAAGCATACCATAAAACTCATGAATTTTTTCGAAAAAGATTATCTCAATAGAATATGCAATTTTTAGATGCAGTTTTTTTCGGTGCGGAGGCAAAATAGAATTATATGCGGCCTCTTGCGCAAGAGCGTGTTTAAACAGATACTCCAACTCGCCCATCCTTCTGCGTTCTCGGACTAGCTGAATCTCTTTTAAATAGGCTAATCTAACATCGATATCTTCTACTGTATTGCCAACTTCTGAAAGAATTCGATAGAAGAAGTTTCTACCAATTACCGATGCAACCTTTAATAGATCTCTCGTTTTTTATTCTAACCGATCAATTCTAGCCATTAGCACGTCGTTGATTGTATGAGGGATGGACATTGCGTGAATCTTCTCTGTGACCTGAAATTTTCCGTTCCTTAGGACTACCGCACCCTCATCAATCAAAGAACGTACAACTTCTTCGATGAAAAATGGATTACCACTGGCTCGCTGTGCTATATTCCCAATGATAGTATGGTGACGGTCGAAGAGGTTTAACATATTGATGATAAGCTCTTCACTTGTTAGCTCATTCAAAGGTTCTATCAATATTTCTACATAATGCGCCGGTAACTTTTTTTTTATGGTATTGGCTATTCGATCTCCTGTGTCATGGTGCCCCGGCCGAAAAACATTGATAAAAAGAATCCTATGAGTCTCGACTATCTGGAATAAAGATCCCATGAGCTCAATTGAACTCGTGTCAGCCCAGTGCATGTCTTCTGCAATAATCGCCAGGGGGCTAAGCTCAGCCGCCCTCATTAAAAGTTCTCTCATACTCTTCAAAATTAGTTTCTCAAGGGATTCGCCCTCGATTCCCTTAACCCTTTCTTTATACCTGCCGGATAGCCTCATGCCCATAAGGATCGCCACAAAAGGGAACACCTCATCATCCTCTTCTGGAAACAGGCTCTTGACAGAGGCCTCCAACTTGCTGAATGCAATAACCTCCTTATCATCTTCTCTTATCCGCGCCCATTGCCTTAGAATATCAATAACTGGAAGAAAACTTAAATTTCTTCCTATTGAGATTGCTCTCCCTTCAAAGAGCGTTACTTTCTTTATCACCTCACGTTTCTTCAATTCAGCAACAAGTCTCGATTTCCCAATTCCAGCCTCTCCAATAATATTAACTATCGAGCCTTCACCATTTATGGCTTTCATTACTTGAAGCTCCAACTTGTTTAAATGACTCTCCCTCCCAACCATTTCGGAAAAGATCATCCTCTCAGAACCCAAGCGCGGGCGGTATACACTTTCTTTGCGGGATATAGCTTCATAGACCCGAATAGATTCCTTTATGCCTTTGACTGCTTTTTCACCTACGAACTTGAAGTGAAATAGGCCTTTTGTAAGATTGAATATATCCTCGGTCAAATAAGTGGTTCCCGGTTCTGCCAACTCCTCCATTCGCGAGGCCATATTGACCGTATTACCTACTGCTTTAAATTCTAGCCTCAAATCATTGCCCAGTGTACCGACGACCACGGGTCCGGCATGAATCCCAATCCTCATTTTGATTGGTTCTACCACTTTTCTCTGGTTATTGAATTTTTCTATCTCACGGTGAATTGACAGGGAGGACCAAACAGCCCTCAGAGGCGCGTCTTCTAAGGCAACGGGAGCTCCAAATAGTGCCATAATCCCATCCCCTGTCATTTCGTTTACCGTTCCTTCAAATTCATGTACCTTGTGAATAAGAATTTCGTATACTTGATTCATGACGGTGTAGGCTTCTTCAGGACCGAGTCTCTCGACAAGAGTGGTGAACTTTTCCATATCGCAAAACATGACGGTAACTATCTTGCGCTCTCCCTCGATTCTATCTTTTTGAGCAAGAATTTTCTCTGTGAGGCCTTTTGGAAGATAACGTTGAAATTTTTTTAATTTCTCATCAAATGAAAGGGTTTGAGGTATTGTTTTGGATGTGAGGATTAAGTAGTGACCACATTCATTGCAGAATTTGGCACTCTCTGAGTTTTCAAGCTGGCACTTTGGGCATTTCATCGTCCTGCCCTCCATCGTTTATGGCGATGCTGTTTGCATTAGGATGAAAAAAACCTATTAATCGAGTATGAAATATCTTATTAAGGTTCCCATGTCAAATTAGAGGCAATACAATCTGATCGATTTTTTGCCCAAAATGCAAAACACTTCTCGGCATCCACAAACCATTTCAAGATCCCGGATTGGTTAGAGATATTGTGTCCCTCGGTGGTCATATCTCCACTGGGTACAGCCTGAGTTGGACAGTGTGTAGCACATTTTTTGCAGGTCTCACAAAATTCTTTTACACCAAAAGGCTTATATTTGTCATACGTGAGGGGAAGATCAGCAAAAACTTTACAGAGTCTGACTCGAGGACCAAATTTTTCGGTGATTAAATATCCAAGCCGGCCTGTTTCTCCCAGCCCGGCTGCCATGGCAAGCGGAACGCTAAGGGCGGTATCATTACCACACGGTAGGTCTCGATCAGATAGTCAGCATCGATGATGTAATCATCCGCTCTGGGCGCTGAGGTTTGATCATAGATAATAAAGGATTCAGGCGGCGGGCCGTGGCGCACGGAGGCGATTTACGTTTGACATCCCATAAGTCCAGGTGCTTAAGGATTTTTTTCACAAGCTGGTCATCCTCGATAAAAGAAATTATTCGCATAGATTCCGAGCACTTAGAACGCAATCCCATCGGATGAATCCTGCGCTGCGATATAGGCCATGCGCTCTTGGGAAAAGGAGGCTCGGATGATGTAGCGCGCCAGATTTTCCAGGTCCTCTTCATTTTGCGGCCAGATAGCCTTGCCGCAATAAACGCTGAATCCGCTATGGCGCCATTTCATCATATTCTCGACGATGAGATCCGTAATTTTGCCTTCGGATTTGAGCATTTTGAAAACTTCATAGCGGAACAACTTTTCAAGCTCAACGGTATCAGGTGGTGGACATATCATCAAGGTGTCATCATTGTAAAAGCAGCCATCGGTTGAGAGAATATGAAGATGAGGATGAAAATTTTGAAAATCACCAAAGCTCTGCACAGCAACCGCAGCACCAGCTTTGGCATCGTTATAGGGTACAGTTTGAGTCAACTGAACTTCCCCGCGGCAAGCCACGGGGTATCGATGAATGATAAATTTTAGCCTAACGCAGCAAGCTGCGGGGAATTAAACCCGGCAGATTTCGAACACTCCACCTCACCCGCACATACAATACAATCTGAGTAATCTGCGAAATCTGTAGATTAAGGCTCTAATCAAAGATCCGTGTCAGGGCAGCATGCTGATGAGGTGGCTGGCCTGCCCTTTCGTTAGTCCCTCCGGCACTTTTATTTTTTTGCTGCGCAGTACTTTACGCTGTTTAGCGGAAGCAGGTGCTTGTCGCCAGCGGGTGTTGCGGGCCACAAGTCCGACCGATTCCTTCAGATGATCGGTTACATAATCTTCCGACATTGTGATAATTGATCGCATATTCGCACTGCACCCCAGGAAGGTTTCCTTTCCGTGTTGACGAAAGACCGCTTCCCATTCTCCAAGTATGGTGGGCACAACCATGATGGCTTTACCGCCGATCAATCCCAGGCGATAGCTCCCTTTACCCACGGCAACCCAGGCAAAGCGGCTGTATGGCAGCAACTCAACAGGTGTTTCCAGGTCCAGCAAATCGATCCGCCGACACCGGTAACGCAAATCGCTCAAGGATAATGTCTGATCTATGGAGATCCAGGGACGATGCATCTCGACCCAGCGAATGGCCTGTTGAACTTCATCGGTGGTGTGGCCCTCTAGATCAAATTCTTCTGAAAAACCGAACAGGCCCGGCAGCGTCGTGAGGCTGTGATCGCGGGTGACATCGACAATATCAATGATCGTCACATTTTGCTTGCCCGGATGCAGCCGTGTTCCGCGGCCGATCATCTGGGTATACAACAGGGCGGACTTGGTCGGACGAGCCAATATAATACCGGAAACCGACGGCTCGTCATATCCTTCCGTCAGCACCATACAGTTTGCAAGTACTCGAATCCGCCCGTCATGAAAGTCCTCCAGCGCTTTTGCCCGTGCGGCACGGTCCATATCGCCGCTGACCGCTGCCGCAGGAATATCCGTACGATTAAAAGCTTCGGCCAGGCTGTGCGTGTGGGCAACATCCACACAAAAACACAACGTCCGGCGATCCTTCAGTTTGGAGCGAAAAACTTTCACGACCAAATCGTTGCGCGGCGCGATATTGACTGCCCGCGACAAATGAGACGTCACGAAATCACCCATACGGGTTTTCACCCGGGACAGGTCGATGTCGGTTTCGACCCGATAGGCCGCCACGGGTGCAAGATATTTGGCATTTATCATTTCCGGAAGGCTGCGGGAATATACAATTTCCTGGAAAATGGCATCGAGCCCTTGGCCGTCTCCGCGTTTGGGGGTGGCGGTAAAGCCGACCAATAGTTTAGAGGTATCCGCTTCAAAAATGCCGAAATAATCCAGCACCCGCTTATAGGTGGCGGCCGTCGCGTGATGGGCTTCATCGACCACAATCAAAAAAAAACGGTTCGGATCCAAACGCTGCAGACGATTCGATCCCCGGCGCCCCAGGGTGGGCACGCTCGCCACAACGACATCACAAGCGGGGTCGGCAATTCGTCCGGCCTGCTCGACCGCGATCTTCAAGTCCGGATTTGCACGGCGGATTTTCTCGCATGCCTGCTCAAGGAGCTCGGCCCGGTGGGCCAGCACCAACATCTGGTTTCGCATGCGAAAATAGCGTGGAAATTCAGCAAAGATCACTGTTTTCCCCGAACCGGTCGGAAGACAGGCAAGCTGCCGGCGAACACCGGCCCGGTATTTTGTCATAATGGCTTCAAGACATTCACGCTGGTAATCTCGCAGCTGAAACTCTCGGTTTGCGGATTCAGTATGCGACATAATATCAGAAGACTTTTACTCTGGATGCGCGTCATCAATATCTGTTTGAGAATCGCTATCGCCGTTTAAAATGATCCTGGCATCGGCCACCACGCACCGTCTGCCGGTGCATTTGACGGGATTCAGATCGATGGACTCGATTTCATTTTCCAGATCCATGACCAGGGCCGAAAAAGCCACAATCAGCCGGTTCAGCGCGGCGACGCTGATTGGTTCCGCACCGCGGTAGCCGCTGAGCAGTTCGGCCCCCTTGAGGCCGGCAATCATTGCCGGCACGTCTTTTTCGGTAATGGGTGCCATACGAATGGCGATATCCTGATATACTTCAACCCCGACACCGCCGATGCCCAGCAATATTACTGGTCCAAACTGTAAATCGACTTTGGCGCCGACGATCAGCTCGCTGCCCGGCAGCATTTCTTCCACCAGCAAGCCGGCAAATCCATCTAAAGCAGATAACTTTTCATAAATATCCCTTAACCGGGATTCGTTCTGCACGCCGACGACCACACCTCCGACCTCGGATTTATGAAGAATTTTAGCTGACACCACTTTGACGACCACCGGATAGCCGATTTTGCCGGCAGCGGCGACGGCCTCCTGCACGGTGGCGGCCAAAGTAAATTCCGGTACCACCAGACCAGCAAGCGACAGCAGGCGTTTGGCATCCGGCTCCAGGATCCAGCCGGCTTCACGGGCGTTTTCGACAATGTTGCGCATATCTTCGGTCAGCATTTCTTGCACCTCCGGATGGCTTCAACCATCAGTACGGCCCCTTCTATCGAAGCGGACACCGGCACGTTGTTCAATTCAAATCCCTCGATCAGCATGCGGTATTTTTCCTGGTGCGGTACGTAAGCCACCAGGGGTTTGTCATCCCGGCGCAAAACATAGCTCAACCGCGCTCCAAGATCCATGCTGATTCCCGGAGAATACGGCAAAAGCAGCAGAATGACCGCGTCGACTTCGGGCGAACTGGAAAGTCCGCTGGCGGCCGCCACAAAATCTTCGTCCAACGCACTGCCGGTCAGGTCTATTGGGTTTGCCAGGGACGCAATCGGCCGGACGCTGGGCGACAGATTCTCGCGAATGCGCTGACGGGTCTGTTCGGATAAGTGCGCGAGTTTCAGACCGTGGGCCGTACAGACATCCGACACCAGGGCCCCGTGACCGCCGCTGACGGAGATAATACCCACCCGACCCTCGATTGCCGTTTGATAGCAGCTCAGGGCCTCGCAAAAAGATACCAGTTCGTATTCATCCTGGGCCTCCACAATTCCGTGTTGCGCCATAACCTCGGAAAATACCCGGTAATCGCCGGCCAGTGATGCCGTGTGGCTTGAGACGGCCCGGCGTCCTGCGACCGTCTTGCCGGCTTTGAGCACGATGATGGGTTTGGATACCTGCTCGGCCATTTGAACAAACCGTCGGCCTTCATTGTGGGCAAATCCTTCGACATAAAATGCAATGACACGGGTGCCGGCATCCGCAGCCAGATATTTGAGCAGGTCCAGTTCCCGAATCAGTGCTTTGTTGCCGATGCTTACCGCTAAAGACAGCCCCACACCCTGTTCGGCAAATTTGACCATCTGGTCCACCAGCACGCCCCCGCTCTGGCTGACCATGGCCACGGGACCGGCCTCGGGCCGCACCAGGCGTTCACCGGGCAGAAAGAACGTGTCAAACCGGTCGGGGGCATAAATGCCAAGACAGTTCGGACCGATGAACGGAAAATCTGCTGCCCGGGCGATCTCAACCAGTTTATCCTGCAGGTCCTGCCGCCCGATTTCAGCGAAACCACCCGAAATTACCGTTGCCCCTCCGACACCGTTCTGAATGCAGCTTTCCAAAATATCCGGCACGAAGTCGGCCCTGGCCGCCACGACCGCCAGGTCGATTTTGCCCGGTATGCGGGAGATATCCTCATAGACCCGATCGCGCTGCAATCGGCCGCCCTTGGGGTTTACGGGATAAACCTTGACCGGGTAGCGCAGGTGAATCTTGTTGTAGATAACATTGGCCGGATGGCGTTCATTGGTCAGTGATACGCCGACGACGGCAATGGTTTGGGGTTTTAAAAGGGGTTGGTAATTCAAATTGCAGCCTCCGCAGTTAAAAACAGATGGTTATAAGTTATTCGTTATTGGTTATAAGATAAAAAGTGACATAGTAGAGCTATATTATTATCAATTTGTCATCATCGATTTTATGCGCATAGGCCACTTTACCGGGCTGTGCAGCTTTTTCCAGGCCTGCCGGATCTTTTTGACCTGCTGTGAGTGCAGGGAATTTTCGCCATACACCTCCCAATGCAGCATTTCAATGATTAGCGTTATCTCGGTTTTTAATTGCGGGAACTGGTGCGACAACCGCCGGCCGTATTCCATCGGCGTTTCATTGGCTTGTTGTTTGAACCCGCTGTGGCGTCCCCAGCGTCCGAGTGCAGCATAAAACTGGAAGGCCGTACACTTTGCTCCGGAGCTAAAAATCCACCGGCACCCAGCGACCAGAAATGCTTTTATTGAGTTCCACCAAGTCATAAGATTCCATGGATCCTCGATTGGCTCGGCCCCGATCCGCTTTAGAAACAGCCATCGATATGCATACCACAGCACCACGCCGGCAATCACGGTTCCCATTGTCACCAGCAGGATCCAGCCACCCCACATCATCACTTTTTGCACCATCAGCATCCAGGGACCGGTCACCACCGGCTCCGCAGTACCCAGTGAAGGCGTAGGGTCCGCGATCGCTGAATCCCAATCAGCATGCCCGAAAATAAATTTGATCACTGCAACCACAATCGGGCCAAGAGGACTGACAGCCTTTTGCACCAAGTCATAGCCAACCGCAGAGACCATTTTCAAGTAAGGCAGAAAAAATAAAACTGCAGCGGTCCCGATAATTAAAGTCCCGATTGTAAAACTGGCCAGGACCCCCAACACAAAGTAACCGGAAAGATATGCTTTTTGTTGGCCGTTGCCCTGGCTGCGGGTCAATCCGATTTCCATCAAACTGAAAATAATAAATGGAAAGATCATAAAAAGTGCAATCGAATCGTGGAATTGAACCCCCATGCGAGTTTGTAAAGATAATTTCACCAGGAAAAGACTAAAAAAAGCGATTATCCCGCGATCAAAACTGGAACAGGCCCAAGTGTAGGACTTTTTACGGTGTGCAAACCGGTTTCCCGCTGCCCAGAACACAATCGTAGCACCCAATACCAAAAAGAGCAGAAACCATTCCAGCTGATCCCTGGGTCGACTGAAAAAATCGCTTAACCAGGCCCGGTTCCACCAGGGCTCCAGCCGGTAGTAAAAAATGTACACGACCCACAGACCGGCTCCCGCACTACCTGCCAGATGAATCCCGATTGCCTGGATTACCCGCAATCTGCGCTTCCGGGACAAAAACGATATAAAAGCGGCCAGGCAGAAAATCCCAAGTGCTTCCGGCAGCGGATAAATTCGCTCGAAAAACGAGAAAAGCAGAAAGGATGCCCAGGCATAGAGCCAGGACAATTGCGACCCGGCACCGCAAATAAACAATAATATGGACGGACTTTTATTCAACCCGATGTTCCTCTCTATAACGGAATTGAACCGTTCAAACATTCAAGGTTCGAGGTGCTTGGTTCTGGGTTCTGAGTTCTGGGTTCAGCGTACAGGGTTTAAAGGTTAAACTCGGCCGCTGGCTGAGAGCTTCCAGTCAAATCGAAATAGAAACTGTGAAAAAATGAACATCAAACGCTCAACATCGAATAATGTATTCTGCCTGTCGAAAGCCTCTTGGCCGAATGTTTAATTTAGATTAAAGACTATGCAAAGCGAATCCTCATTGAACGTTCGACGTTGGATGTTAGATGCCTACAGTCCGCCGCCGGTGGGTTCGACGTCAATACTTATACTGTTCAGGCCCGCCTATCCCTTTGACTGGGATCCCAGAACCCTGAACCCAGAAACTTGAACCTCTCAACCTTCCCCCACACAGATATCCTCGAGGGTCATGACAACGCCGGACTTCGATCTTTGGTCCGGCACGGCCGCAGGAATCAGTCGGCTGACAACCGACAAAATCGGCCCGCGACGATGATTGAAGAAGGCCAAAACCTCCTTGCAGGACTCGGCTGAATCATATGTCAAACTGACTCCGGTAGTTCCCCATGGCAGCTTTAAGCCGCGCCTCAGGATATCGCCCAGGTCAGTCGAAGGTGTCATTTGAAGCCGGGCCAAGGTTTCGAGTATTTTAGGTATCTGCCGGTCCCCCCGGCCAATCGGCAATACAGGGGATCCACCCCCTTTTAGCACACCGTTGGTCACCAACCCCAGGGCAAAACCGGCCCGATCAAACGAAACAGCGGCCGAAGCAGCCACTTCCAGGATTTTTTCAAAATCCGCGTGCGCCTGGTTCTTAAGAAAGTGATCGACCGCAACAACCAGCAATATCTTTTCCTGGGAAGCAGGTTCGCATATTTTTTCCTGCAACCGGGTTAACCGGGCGCTGGCTTTCCAGTGGATGTAGCGTGCCGGACGCCCACTCTGATATTCACGGGTACCATATACATAAACAGGATCTTCGATTGGGCTTTTGGATCCAGGAATACCGAAAAAATCACGCCTTGGCAGGGAAATGGGTTTTAAGGGAATCAGGCGGGGATAAACGATGACATCAGTGGCGGCGGCGGCAGCGGCCTTTCGATTATAGAACCCGAAAAGGTCTCCGACCCTCAACTCCCCTGCACCAAGCCGATACACACCGCGTCGCAGTGCATTCAGACGGCACTTAAAATTCACTTCTTGATACCAGAGCAGGCTGCAATTTTTTTTTAATACCGCCTGGCTATCGGCAGACTGAAAACCCTTTGAAAAATACAGCGACAGTTGGGCCAAAACCGGCAGGATCTTGGCATTTCGGATCCGGACGGAAAGAATAAATGTCTCAGCCGGAAAACCGCGTTGTTTATCCAACATGGTTTCATGCTGGATTTTGGCCGGACTCAGCCGGCTCCAGATTTTTGTTCCAAATAAAATTGCCAAAACGACGAGGATCAGTACCGTCAATTCGCGATGATCGTTTAGCAGCGATATAACCAGTAAAACGCCCACCAAAATCTGAATGAGCGGGATAATTAAAAGGGTCGGCAGTCTATATTCGTCGGTGTTCATTTTGGAAATTTGAACTACGGACATTGTTAATGGTCTGGGAATTGAGCTTTGAGATTGTTTATCAGTCGTATATGAGCCCTTAAGCCGAAGACGGGTTTCTGGTGTCAGAAGTTAGAAAACTGATGACAGATATCGGAGGACAGATGCAGAAGTCAGAAGACCGATTTTCTGAGTTCGGCCTGGGACGATCTCTGTCGTGTCGAGGCCAGCTCTTTCCCACTTCCGCATTCCGACTTCCGAATTCATGATTGTCTGTCATCTGACATCTATCAAATGGCATCTTTCTCCCGCAGTCTGGCACTATCAATCCTCATTCACTGACCGGCACCGCTGTCCCGTCAATGATATCATCGATAACCTGACTGGCTTCAGCGCCGCGCAGCCGTTCCGCTTCTTTGAGAATCAGTCGGTGGGATAAAACCGGGTCGGCCAATTTCTTGACGTCATCGGGCAATACGAAGGAACGTCCTTTCAGTCCGGCCAATCCTTGAGCAGCCCGCATCAACCCGATTGACGCCCGCGGGCTGGCCCCATACTGCAAGGCGGCATGATCGCGGGTGGCCCTGACAATATCCGCGATATAGGCGGCTACCGGTTCGGAAACGCGAATCTGTTTGCTGGTCTGCTGCAGGCAAACAAACGCTTCGGGCTCGATGACGGGGCCGAGCTCCTGCAACGGATCTTTCTGCCGGAATCGATCTAAAATTTGAATCTCTTCGGCCCGCTCCGGATATCCCAGTTTGATTTTTAAAAGAAACCGGTCCAGCTGGGCCTCGGGCAGAGGAAAGGTCCCCTCGAGTTCTATGGGGTTCTGGGTTGCAAGCACAAAAAATGGAGCCGGCAAGGGATAGGTCCGGCCATCAACGGTCACCTGCCGCTCCTCCATGCTTTCCAGCAGGCTGGACTGGGTGCGGGGAATCGTGCGGTTGATTTCATCGGCCAAAAGAACATGGGTCATAACCGGTCCGGGTTGAAACTCAAAACGGTCCGCCTTCTGGCTAAAGACATTAAACCCCGTCACATCCGAAGGCAACAGATCCGGGGTAAACTGCACCCGCTTAAATGTTCCCCCGATGCTCTTTGCCAGGCTCTTGGCT
>Ga0056115_1000900_pt1 | contig 13415 bp, 11 predicted proteins | sample WorMetOlspDAHAB1_FD_77007 | JGI IMG/M metagenome (GOLD analysis project Ga0056115, IMG submission 77007) | Marine gutless worms symbiont microbial communities from Max Planck institute for Marine Microbiology, Germany - Olavius sp. DAHAB.1 ...
CCCATGGATGAAAGCAGCATCAAGGCCAGGAATGATCGGGGATTTTTGATGAACATGAAAAAAACGACTAGAAAAACCAGTAGTGATATTATTTTACCAAATGGGCCGGAAGATCTCTTTTTGGCTTTGATCGGCTGTGTTTTTTTGACTTTAGGCAATCCGGAAATCTTAACACCGGCGTCAATTGCGATTTCGTTGGCGATGACAAGGGCGGCGGCGTAGATGCCGCTAGAATAGTCGCCTTTTCTAAAATAGGGCACCAGATATTGCCGGCCGATAGCGCCCACCAAGCTGTCCGGCAAGATACCTTCCAGACCGTAACCGACTTCGATCCTATACTTTTTATCTTTTACGGCCACCATCAGCAGCACGCCGTTGTCCCTGCCTTTTTGGCCGAGTTTCCATTTGTCATGGGCAATGGAGATCGATAGATCTTCAAGCGGTCGTCCCTGGAGGCTTTTAATGGTTAAAATTGCCACCTGGGCGGTGGTTTTTTGTTCAAGTTCCCGCATATAGCGGTTTAGTTTGGCTTTAACGGAATCATCGATGATGCCGGCGAGGTCGACGACGGGGGCAGGGGGCCTCACCGGAATGTCAGTAGCATAAACCAAGGATGCAGTGCTGAACATCAAAAACCAAATTACCCCTAAGACAGTCCGCTTATTTATCAAGCGCATCGATAATTTCTCCCAATTGCTCAATGATTTCGTAATAGTCTTCAAAGACGATGTTTAGTTTTTCAATGGTTGGTTTGGTTTGCCGTTTTATTAGAGCTAAGACCTGGTTAAACGCGTCTGTCCGGACCCCGGTAATATCGGTCAGCACAGATAGGATTTCCGAGTTATTTTGCGGCGTTTCCCGGCCAAGCAGGACGATAATTGTTTTGAAAAGTGGCATGTATCCGGCAAAGGAATCTGCAAATCCTTTGGCCAGAACCTTTTGGTCACCCGCAGTTGAAATGTATCCCTGTCTGAGGCCGATGAGTTTGACTTTCAGTTCCCGTTCGCACTGATGCCGCAAATCTGATCGATCAATATCCAGGCCTTTAAAAATATCCTGCCCGAATACGGTATGATGCAGTAGTTTAATATTTAAAAATTCTATTGGAAAGACATCCCGAGATTTGTCTATGTAGGCCGGGGTCATGATCAATGGTGCGGAGATGCGTTTTTTACCGTATTTTCTACCTAACGGGGCCAGCAGTTCCAGAAATTTGAGATCCATTTCATGCAGCACAATAACCGAATTGATGTCTGATATCTTCGGGTCAAAATCCCGGGTTAGGGCACTGCCGACGATGTAAACTGAATGTATTTTCTCCTGGTGCTCCCCCAGGAGAACTTCCAGAAACGGCTTGTAGCGGTCTGTTATGGCTGTTCTCAGGTTAATCTCACTCATTGCTACCTCCTATCTATAGTCTTCCAGATAACGTTTTTGGACAGCGTTATCAGTCGCCCCCCTTCAACAATGTACTATTTGTACACCTTATTCAGGGGGGGCTCCTTCTAGCCTTGCCAAAAACAAAATCTGAAAGCCTATAACTTGATCGGTTCCAGGCTTGGGACTTCGCCCATCGGGCCGCAACCCCTGAGGCAGGGCGCAAGCCTGCCCATGGTGCCACAGGATTTAAATATGAAAATATTATCGCCGTCAATGGCCCTGATTTACCATCACTGCATCTTAGCATTCCAGTTCTATCCATTGGGTAAAACAGTACGCTCGATGAATCTGATTGAAAAAAAGCTAAACTTCCACCGGATCGCAACCGATATACCTAAAGGGCGGTAAAAATCAAGTTTGTTCTGGCCGCAATAATAGCAAAATGAAGTGCATTATTAATTTTTTCTGACACTTGTAGATGTTTAACATGACAATTTTTTGACACCCGTCTAGCTTATTTTGTAATTGTCAAATTTCGTTATGTAGTGGAAAAATATTTAACTATTTGAAATATATACTAAAATTAAATTGTAAACACTATTGGCATGATAGTTGTATAGGTATATGGCAAAATTGTCGGCAAATGGTCATTGTGCAGGACAGAAAAATTGAGACCTGAGAAGGCCGTACCTCTAACATAATACCGAAACCAGAGCATATGAGGTGGAAAAATGGAACAAAGACTGAGTGAGAATCACAATTTCGATTTTGATATTGGCTATCTTGTAAAAAGTCCTTGCCGAGATTGCATTACCAAAGATAATTTACCGAATTGTATTCAAGGGTGCCAAATATTAGACCAGATCCAGACGGTTCTGGCTGATTCTATCCCCAGTGAAACAAGTATTTCGCCGGTAGATACCTATGATGTTCCCTCTGATGTCCTGGAACAAATATAGTTAGGCCCGGGTCAGAATCGTTTTAGAACGATTCAATTTGGGCGACAGAATAAATCCACAGATTTCGCAGACTACACAGATTATTATGATTGTGAGGTGAAGATTGTGAAATCTGTCGGGTTTAATTCCCCGCAGCCTGCTGTGATTCGATTGAAATTATCCCTCACTGATACCCCGTGGCTTGTCGAGGTGAAGTTCATATAAATATGCAGCCTAAAGAAAAGCCGGCTTTAATCGTGATCGACATGGTGAAGGATAATTTCGATGAATCGCGGAAATTGCCAATCACCCCGCTTGCCATGAAGGCTATTGCGCCTTTAAATCATCTGGGTAGAATCTTTCGAGAGCAGGGGTGGCCGGTTATATTTTCGACCGATGCCTTCCAGCCTGATGACTTTATCTTTCAAGGTCGAATGCATCCCCATTCGCTTGCCGGCACCCGGGGGGCCGAGATAATCAATGAACTGGATCGAAACCCTGATGACCTGTGGCTTCCCAAGCCCAGATTTTCGGCTTTTTTTCAAACCGAATTAAAATCGTGGCTGCGTGATCGGAGTGTAACGCTCTGTGCGGTTGGCGGTATATCCACTCACTTTTGTGTTTTGACCACTGTTATGGATGCCATTTGTCATGACTTTAAAGCCGTGCTGCTCGAGGATTGTTCGGCGGCCTATTCCGATGAAGTCCATGAGCAAACCCTGAGTTGCTACCGGCGTAACCCGCTCTATCCGCTGCTGCAAGTGGCAACTTCCGCGGAACTCATAGAAACGATGGGATTGACGAATGTCGAATGACGAACTTCTGGAATGACGAATGTCGAATGATGATTGTTGCTTCGCTCCGTCGATTATATTTTTTTAATCAACAAAAATATTTTGAAACTCGGATAGGTTTAATCTAATAGAACATGGCGCACTGAGTTTTTTTTAAATTGATAGTATTCATTCATTCTTTATTCGACAATCAACATTCGACATTCCTGGGTCATTCCTTCATTTTGTTATCCCAATCAAACTCTCGAGTGGTTACGATATGTTCCATGCGCTGGAGCCGGCGTTCCAGATTTTGAAATCTTCTTTTTAATCGACGGGCTGCCATATATCGGGAGTGTGTGTAGCTGTCATAGAATTCCTGCTCAGCCTCATTCTTTAGGGGAATGACCGGTGCCGGTTTCATCATCAGCGTTGCGATTAAGTATAGACCGATTGCCGGCCAAAAACCAGAAACCATCAGGAAAATGATGGCAATCGCTCTTGCCCATAACACCGAGAAATCAAAATATTCGGCCAGCCCCCGGCAAACGCCGAAAATAACACCGTTGCGTGCCCGGTATACTCCGCCGCGAGACAATTTGTCAAAATTTTTCATGGTGGTGATCCCCTTTTTCACGATCCAGCAAAATGGTCTCCAGTGCTTCGACTCTATCTTCCATGCGTGCAAGGCCTTGGTATATTTCCTGGATAATTTTGGAGTCTTCGGCCTGATCCTTGCGAGAAGCGCCGCCTCTTAGTAGTTTGATGGAGATTACAATCGTTCCCCCGATGACAGCCGGTATCAGCACGAAGCTTCCGAAAACGATGGCAACAATCAATGCTTCTTTCATATTCCCTTCCAGTCTCGATTTTTTCAGATTATTAATGCTTAAGCTTATTGCTGGGTTTAATCAAGAAGAATATAATGCGTTCAAAGGTTCAGGGTTGCTTTGCCTCAATATCATCAAATCGATTTATTTTAGCGAAGGCATTTGCATTCAGAAATTTACGATTCGGGTATGACTCGAGTCCGAGATCTCTGGTGCTTTCAACCTTTGAACCGCTGAACCCAGAATCCTGAATCTGTGAACTACTGTTTTGAGGTTGACCCATCTTTGTCCTTGGTTGAAGGCTCTTCGACAACAGGTGTTTTTAAGGCCTTTAATTCACTTTCAATTTCAGCATCAACAGAGAGCCTTTCCAAGTCTTCTTCCAGAGAGGTGGTTTTACCATAATTAACCAGATCGGCTTCGGCTTCCATGCGTTCGATACGGTTTTCCAGTTCATCGAATTTCATTAAGGTTTCGGTGCTGTCAATACGCTGAATATCTTTCTGGGCCTGTATTTTGCGCTGGGCATGGATGTGGCGCTGAACCAGCAACCGTTGTTTGTCGCGGGCTGATTTTAATTTTTCTTCGAGCTGTCGAATATCATTTTGGTACTGCTCGATCAGATGGTCATGTTCGGACTGCTCGTTTTCAAGTATATCCGTTCGGCGGGTGAATTTTCGTTTTTCAATCAGCGCCTCACGGGCTAGGTCATCCCTGCCCATTTTGACGGCAAGTTCCGCTTTTTCTTCCCAATAGCGCGCCCTGGCCTGTAAATTTTCGAGTTGGCGCTCTGTTTTTTTGCTGCCGGCCATTACACCGGCGCAGGCTGTTTTAATTTCAACCAATGTGTCTTCCATTTCCCTGATCATCAGTCTAATCAATTTTTCCGGGTCTTCGGCTTTGTCAAGCATGGCGTTGATATTGGAACTGATGATGTCGCGAAATCTGGTGAATATACCCATTTGCCTACCTCCAATATTTTTAGATTGCATTTTTCAGTTTGCAAGAGCATGAAATATGCCAGTTTTTATTTTCAGGTTAACATCTTGAAACTAATGGATTTTTCTCTTGACAGATCAATCTATGCCATGGTAAAAAATGCTATATTATAGTAAAAAAATCCATATATTGGCTTTGATTATAAAAAGACCATCGAGTGATAACCCAGAACCCAGAACCCTATGACAGAAAGACACTACCGCAGAAGAATTCCCGGCGGGACCACCGAAGCCCTGGGGCAATCCGAAGTATTTCTGGAGTTTCAGGAACGATTGTCCCGGGTGGCCCCCGTTAATCGCCCGGTTCTTCTATTGGGCGAACGCGGCACAGGAAAAGAATTGGCGGCCAACCGCCTGCATTATCTTTCAAAACGATGGCAGGGGCCATTTCTGACCCTCAATTGTTCGGCCCTATCTTCGGCTCTGATTGAATCGGAACTATTTGGGTATGAAAAAGGTGCATTTACCGGAGCCACCCAAAGACGCCTCGGCCGGTTTGAGGCCGCCGACAGCGGTACGCTATTTTTGGATGAAATCGGCAATATTCCAATGGAAGTTCAGGAAAAAATATTGCGGGTAGTGGAATACAATGCCTTCGAGCGGGTGGGCAGTTCTGAGCGCATTGACGTGGATGTGCGTATCATCGCTGCCACCAATGCCGACCTCAAGGCCCTGGCTGCCAGGGAATTGTTCAAAGAAGATTTGCTGGACCGGCTTTCTTTCGAGGTGTTGGTTGTGCCACCCTTGCGGGAGCGGGGCGAAGATATTCTGCTGCTGGCCAATTACTTTGCCGGGCGTATGGCGGTCGAATTGGAGCGGAAGGAAATTCCGCAATTTAGCCCGGAAGCAGTCCGGGCCCTGGAAATGCACCCATGGCCCGGCAATGTGCGAGAACTGAAAAATGTAGTGGAACGAGCTGTATATCGATCGCCATCAATGACAATATCCGAAGTCGTGTTCGACCCCTTCTCATCGCCCTATCAAAACAAGCCGCCTGAAATTTCAATCGGTGATGCCGACACAAAAAAAGATTCCGCTAGGACCGGGGACTTGATGGGTCGATCCTTGAAAACGGCTGTGTGGGATCTGAAAGTGCAAATGGTCGAAAATGCCCTGCTGCAAGCAAAATTTAACCAGAAAAAAGCGGCCCAAATATTGGGGCTGACCTATCACCAATTCAGGGGATTGTATCGGCAATACAAAAGGAATGACGATTGACGAATGCTGAACCCAGAGAATGATGAATGTCGATTGACGAATGTCGAACTGTGGAGTCGCTTCGGTCTATCAATCGCCCTTCGACATTCTACTCAGATCCTCCTTCCCAACACCGCACTTTCGTATATGGCTTCTTTTGCATTGCGGGATTCCAGGCAATCGCCGACCTGAAAAAGCTTGAAGCCTAAAGATTTGATTTTGTCATAAAGTCGGGTGTCAGGGCGTGTGCCGATCGCAATAACAACTTTATCGGTTTCAATAAATTGCTCCTGCCGGTCTCTGTTGGCCACGATGACGCCTTCTCCATCGATTTTTAATAATCGGGTGTCAGTTAAAATGGAGACCTGGTGTTTTTTAAGCTGCTTGAGAATAATTTTTTTGGTCATGGCTTCCAAACCGCGGCCGATTTTGGGCAGCATTTCAACCACGGTGGTTTTACAACCGTATTCGGCCAGATGAAGCGCCAGTTCCAGACCGGTCGGACCGCCGCCGATCACTACAACCTTTTTAAAAGGCGGCGAACCACCGACTAATATATCCTCATAAGTGAGCACAATATCATTATCGATGCCCTCAACTTCTGGAATTATGGGCAACGATCCGGTGGCCAATACCACGACATCCGGCTGAATGGTTTGGATGTCTTCGATGCTGACCTCATTATTCAAATGGCAGTGGACACCAAACAATTCAGCCTGTTTTGTCTGAAAACGAATCAGTGAGCGCAGCTCTGCTTTATGGCCCGGGGTGCTGCCGGGAACCAGCTGGCCGCCGAGTTCACTGCGTTTTTCATAGACATGCACGTTATGTCCGCGTTTGGCGGCCACCCAGGCGACGTTCAAGCCACCCGGTCCGCCACCGATGACCATAACCTTTTTGGGGTTATCGGTGGGGATGAAAGCCATTTCTTTTTCCCGTCCCAGCATTGGATTTACCAGGCACTCGATCCGGCCCCTTTTGAAAATCGATTGCATGCAGGTGTTGCAGGCGATGCAGGTACGGATTTCATCGGATCTGCCTTCCCGTGCTTTATTCGGCATTTCCGGATCCGCCAGCAACCCGCGACCGATACAAACCAGATCGGCTTTATCCTGCTCAATGATCGCATTCGCTATTTGAGGATCGTTTATTCTCCCGACCGCCATTACCGGAATATTCAGGGCCTTTTTTACCTGAACGGCGGAATCCACCAGGCAGGCTTTTTCCATGAACATCGGTTGGCAGATCCATTCCGGCGTTACATCGTTTCCGGCGGACACCTGAACGACATCGATGCCTGCCGTTACCAGAATTCTTAAGATTTCGATACTCTGCTCGGTGGTTAAACCGCGGTCGACATATTCTTCGGCGCTTATTTTGAAAGAAATGGGAAATTCAGGGCCCACGCGATTGCGGATCTCTTCAACAATTTCTTTGGCAAATCGGGTTCTACCTATTACATCGCCGCCGTATTTATCTTCACGGATATTAGAAAATCGTGATAAAAACTGATTCACCAGATATCCGTGGGCGCCGTGGATTTCGATTAATTCAAATCCTGCCCGGTATGCCCTTTGAGCGGCATCACCAAATTTTTGTACCAGCTGTTGAATGCCATCGATCGTTAGCGGTTCCACTTCTCCGCGAATAGAGGGGCACGGTAGCGGGGACGGCGCCAGGGGCTTGCGGTTGATAACTTTAACCGATGTTTGGCGGCCCCCGTGGTGGATCTGGATGGCGGGAATCGACCCTTCTTCTTTCATGGCCCTGGCGATTTTGGCCAACCCGTCAATAAAACGGTCTGCATGAATCACGGCCTGATGGGAGGATACTACGCCTTCTTGCGATACGGCGCAGGCTTCCATAATAACCATGGCCGGTCCGCCGGCTGCTCTTCGTCGATAATGCTCTACCGTTGCATCCGATATACTGCCGTCAATTCCAACCATAAAGGACGCCAGGGCCGGCATTACAATTCGATTCGTTAAAGATAGATTGTTTATGTTAAAGGGGGAAAAAAGTTTGTCCATTACCGTTCCTCCGAGATCAGCACGGTGTAGATTTTTTTAAAGGCGTCCTATAGCCTACTGGGGCATTAAAATCAATGTTCCTCCGCCAGAATTTTCTATTTCTTCTCGATTCATCATCTGTTTACGGAATTTTCCGTTGTTAAATAAGCCCGCCTGGTCATCGTAATGGTCGCTTAAAAAGAAACCGGATTGTCCGGTCGGATTGACACTCAAAGAGTTTTCAATATCTGCGAAATCAATGATAATTCGCATGGCCGGACCGAAGCGAACCGGATAGCGTCCGCCAGAATTCAGGCTAAACCCCAGATTGACGATGGTTTCATTGCCGCCCATGGCCGCAAAAGGTCCGACATTAAACAGAAAATTAAGCGGTTTTTGGCGGCCCAGCAAATGGCCGTGCTCAAGGGTGTGGACTTTGCCCCAGTGCCAGGAGTTAACATCCGTGCCAAGCTGCTTTGTCAATGCCTTGACGGCCTGGTCAAAGGATTGGGCGAAAATCATTTGCCGCGTTTCTTTAACCGCTTCGGTCCGGATATTGTCCCACCACAAGGATGGATCATTTTTGATAATTACCGCAATGGTGCGTTTCATCACGTGGCTCGAATTAAAGGCCGTGTAATCATCATCCCCTAATTCATCGGCCATGGTGTTCTCCATTATATATGATAAAAGCATGGCAAATATCGTGGGCGCCACAGCAGTAACCTGATGATCACCATTCCAATTTTTAAGGATCCTAAAGACTTTTTTATGGGTTGCCGTACGTTGCAGGATTTTGTCCGCTTTCAATGTATTTAATATTTCGGCGGTTACTTCCGTAAATACCGTTGAGATACAATCCATATTCATTTTTTTAGTCGATTCCACCGACCAGGTCGTTTCCGACTTCAGGTATTGCACGATTCGTCGGGCGCGATCTTCAGGGACATAGTACCCCGGATACAACTTATCGGTGAGAGTATCGGGTTGATTATTGGCCGAATAGACAAATCCGGTCGGCGGATTCTCAGATTGGGGATTTTGCGAAAAATCATAAAAACCCAAGGGCTCGTCCTGGCCGCCGGCACCGTCTAAAAATAATTTTGAATTAACATGATCCGGGCGGTTGATGAGTTTGGCAGCCGCCCACCAGGCAATATTGCCGTCACGGTCACCGTACATGACATTTAACCCGACTCCGTCGATCATCGATGCGGCCATGCGGGCATCTTCAATTGAACGGGAGTGTGCCAGAACGTAAAAGGCCTGAATCGTCTGGGTGGGAAATTGATTAAACATCCACCAAACGGCCACCGGATCGCTTCCCGTCCGGGCTACCGCGTCATCGACTTCATTTAAAATGGGGCCGTGGCGTGAGCTGCGTACTTCAAAGTTAACGTTTTGGCCGCCTTTGACCTTGATCGTCTCGGGTCGGATTGTCAAGTCCTCCCAGTGATCGATGAACCACACCTGATTCGGATTTTCCGGGTTGAGACGTTCTTTATAGAAATCCACATCATCGTTTTCAAACATGGTCAGGCCCCAGGCGGAAAATCGGTTGTGGCCGATGAGGGCAAACGGAAGCCCGGCGGCATGATTGCCGTAAAAGCTGAATCCCGGACATTCCAGATGCGCCTCGTACCAGACTGATGGCTGGCTGTACGCCATATGGGTGTCGTTGGCAAAAATGACCTGACCGGATTCTGTTCTGCTTCCAGAAACCACCCAGCCATTGCTGCCGAACCAGGCCGATACCGGCAGACCGGCCATCATATTGTGGATAGCGGAAGGCAGCGCTTCGGCGGCAGCCGCATAATTGGAAGGATAGACCGGAATCTTCTGGGCACCCGGCGGCCAGCCCAGAACCCAGTCTTTGAGATAGTCCCAGCCCAGTTTATGGTAGGCCGAGGTTACCAGGGGATCCATTTGAAAACCCGCCGCAAATCCGAAGGCCATCAGGGCTCCGGTCAGATAGATATCCCTGGGGGTGAACTTTTCTTTGGGTATGCCAAGGATGCGAAATTCCAAGGGCGTGTCGCCCTGCTCAACATATTGGTTGACACCCGCCAGGTAGGCCAGGGCCGCTTTTTTCCAGGGTGCGGAAAGGTCTTTAAAACTTAGCTCGGCGTTCCGGTCAGCCTGTTCCATTATGCCGAGGGTGCGAAAGAATTTATCGGTTTTAACAAATTTTTCACCAAGGATTTCGGCCAGGCGTCCAGCCGCCACCCTGCGCATCATTTCCATTTGAAACAGGCGCTCCCGGGCCTGAACGTAGCCCAGCGCAAAATAGACATCTTCCTCGTTCTGCCCATAAATGTGGGGAATTCCGTAAGGGTCGAAAATGACCTCGACTTTTTCGTGCAAGCCGACCAGCGCTATCCGGCCCGAGTACTGGGGCTGCAGGCTGTACAGATACATCAGGCCGCCCAGCAATGCAGCCGGAATAATGATGAGCAATGCCAGAAAAATTTTGGATATTGATTTGCTGCCGTAGCCCGCTGAAAGTTTAGGTTTCATATTGCCCGTCCGTAAATTTTTTCTGCTGCTGCCCATTTCCTCTCCGTTAAAAATTCTGGATTAGTATGTCAATTTATAGATTTCAGTAATTTATGAAAAAATTTACCTACTAGGATAAATGCAGAAATTATCCTGGATACTAATTGCAAGGCTCAACAATAGCATGACCGGTACCAATCTGTCATTATTTTTTTTACCGAAATTCGGCTTTCTTTTTTTTATTGGTGCTTGACGCTCAGGCTGCATTTCTCTATAATCGTTTAATCGAAAAATATGTATTTTTAGTACGTTATCGGCTGTGTCGTGATGAGGCTGCTAAGAGACACGGTTGACAAAAAAACAGGGAAAGTGACGATGGTCTCAATTGTTGATGCGATTGCAGCAATTATCACCCGGTATGCCCTGGAACTGGCCGCCGGGCTTGCATTCCTACTTTTGTTCAGTGTCCTGATCCTGTTGGTTATACTCATCCGACGTAAACCGAAAGATATAATCGAAATATTACGTGATATTTCTATAAACCTTGACAGTAAACACGAGCGCCTGGAAAATGTTGTCAAAGATGAGATAACCCTCAACCGGCAGGAGACGGCTAACAGCGCCCGGCAGGCCCGGCAGGAACTTGGCAATACCCTGATGCAATCAAGTGATTCAATCCGAGATCGTTTACTGGAAAATATCCGTATCCAAAAAGATCAGCTCGATTCTTTTTCTAAACAACTGGTCGCAATGGCTAAGCTCAATGAAGAAAAAATAGAGGCCATGCGCCGAACCATGGAAACCCAATTGCGTACCCTGCAGGAAGATAACACCAAGAAACTCGATCAAATGCGGGCGACGGTGGATGAAAAACTCCAAAGCACATTGGAAAGACGCCTGGGGGAATCTTTTAAACAGGTCAGTGAGCGCCTGGAGCAGGTTTACAAAGGTTTGGGTGAGATGCGGGCCCTGGCCAGCGGTGTCGGCGACTTGAAGAAAGTGCTGACCAATGTTAAAACCCGCGGGACTTGGGGGGAAATTCGCCTGAGCCACATCCTGGAGCAAATTTTAACCCCCGATCAATATGATGTCAATGTTGCCACTAAGAAAAACAGCAACGATCTGGTGGAGTTTGCCATTAAACTGCCCGGCCAAGAAACTGACAAAGATAAAGTCGTCTGGATGCCGATTGATTCCAAATTTCCCCAGGAAGATTACCAGCGTTTAATGGATGCCCAGGAAGCTGCCGACAAGGAACTGGCGGAAAAATCCACCCGCAGCCTGGAGATGCGCATCAAGGCCGAGGCCAGATATATTAAAGAAAAGTATCTTGACCCGCCCCACACCACCGATTTTGGAATTATGTTTTTACCGGTGGAAGGTCTCTATGCCGAAGTCCTGCGACGGCCGGGCCTGTGTGACAACCTGCAGCGTGAATACCGCATCGTCGTTACTGGCCCGACGACCCTGGCCGCTTTGCTCAACAGCCTTCAAATGGGGTTTCGCACCCTGGCCATCGAAAAGCGCTCCAGCGAGGTCTGGGAATTGCTGGGGATGGTTAAAACCGAATTCGGTAAATTCGGCGATGTGCTGGCCAAAACCAAAAAGAAGCTGCAGGAAGCCAGCAACACCATCAATCAAGCCGAGGTGCGTACGCGGGCGATCGAACGAAAATTACGTGATGTTCAGGAACTTCCCCAGGCTGGCACAGCGGAGGAGATCAAAGGATCTGATTTGCAGGAATCGTTAGAGCCTAAGAACAATCCGTGAAAATACGGGTTAATTCGTGGCCTACGTGATGGAACAAGTTTGTCTAATTTAGGAATTCAGGGATTTAGGAATTTAGGTATTGAAGGAATGCAATCTCTTTTAATTTATTTTAACATTGAAAACCAGGTTCTCCCTCCGGGCTGTAAGCCCTACCCTCTGGGGTGAAATTATGGCCGGGTCATCTGGGCCCAGATCTTTATTGATTTCCTCCTTTAATCCCTCAATCCCTCAATTTGGCACAAATAAAATCGCCAGCCGGCATAATGCCACCGGCTGGCGATATTTTTTACACGAAATGAAACACGTTAGGTGTATTGCTTAACCCTTAAGCGAATATTTCGGCTGAAGGATGTTGTAATAAGATTGCTCGGATACCGTACCCCAGGTCCCGACAACTTTCTGGAAATTTTTAAAGGATTCATTGACTTTTTTAGCCATCGGGCTCTTGGCAGCTTCTTCCTCAAGAACTTCTACCGCCATTGGCCGCAGCGCGTTGAGCACCTCGTCTGGATATTGAAACAGTTGGACTTTGTGCTTATTGATCAGCGTCTGCAAGGCCGCGCCGTTGTTGGCGTCAAACTGGGGTAGAACCCAGGCTTCGCTTTCCATACAGGCGGCGTCAAGAATGTGCTGCAAATCTTTAGGAAGAGAATCATAGGCCTTCTTATTGAAGAAATACTCCAGGTATGTTCCGGGTTCGTGAAAACCGGGATAGTAGTAGTACTTAGCTGCCTGATAGAAGCCAAAACGCAAATCATGATAAGGTCCGACCCATTCAGTAGCATCGATGACACCGCGCTCCAGAGAGGTAAAAATTTCACCACCCGGAAGCAATACAACGGTTCCGCCGGCTTTGGCCACGACTTTGCCACCCAAACCGGGGATCCGCATCTTAAGGCCTTTAAAGAGTTTGTCTGATAACCCGAACGGTTTTTAAGCCGAATTTCGGCTGAACAGAAATTAATTAATGAATTAATCATTAATTGTGTGCAGGAGTAAAAGAAAAAGATCACAGTAGATAAAA
>Ga0056115_1000902_pt1 | contig 13410 bp, 11 predicted proteins | sample WorMetOlspDAHAB1_FD_77007 | JGI IMG/M metagenome (GOLD analysis project Ga0056115, IMG submission 77007) | Marine gutless worms symbiont microbial communities from Max Planck institute for Marine Microbiology, Germany - Olavius sp. DAHAB.1 ...
CATAATTATAATGTAATATCAAATGGTTATTATATAATTAAGAAGTAATTTAAGAAGATTTTAGCCCGTTTCACAAAAATTGTTGCCTAAAAAACAACCCTTAGGTTGTCGGACAGGCTCGCAAATTCCATATCGAAAATAATGACGTCAGGTTGTTGCGCCAGGATTTCATCAACCTTTTCTTCCAGAACAGAATGGGTATGGGCATCAATGGATCCGATGGGAGATATGACGAAAACACCCGCGCTTCTCGTTTTTGATTTAACTTTTAGCGGCATCTTGCCTCCTGTGGAGTAGAATTAGTGGTTGAACGAAAACGAGTGCCAAAGGCCTGTTGGGTTTCGCCTTTAATATCAGCAAATTTCTAAATGTCCGATTTTCATAGGTGGGTCCGCCGGTGGCGGAGAAACCCAACAATCCTATCCCGACCCAAACCATTTTTTAAACAATCCTTTTAACGAAAGATGCGCGTCGGTCTCTCCGCCGGACGGTGGTTCTGATTTGCGTCCTTCCGGCCACCATTCCACGGGCTAGAACTTACACGGCAGAATGCATTCCAGAGCCGGCAGCAATTTTTCTTCGACCAGCACTTTCTCCCGCTCTGCAATGGTACGAAAATATAGATTTATTTCCTCAACATACCAGCCCCTGGTTTTCTCCAGCATATCCAAATCGACCCGAACCATTCGTTCGAATTCTTCACCCAGCTGTGGCCTGAGCGAATTTTCTGTGATGTTGGCGCATATCTTCTCCAATTCGTTTTTAGGCGCATCCCCCGGTCCCTTGTCTACCATAAATGTCAACGTTAGATATCCACCACCGTAGGGACGATGCAGAGATGATATTTTAACGACGCCTTCCTTACGCTTTCCATCTTCTTCAAGTAGAAAAAGAAAGCTGACATAAGCAATCATCTTCTCATTGGCTTTGACAGCCAGATAACTTTTCCGGGGGTCGAATTCCTGGGTCATGGCAGACATCCTGTCCGTTTTTCTCCGCTATCCGTCCGGATAGTCGAAATCGTAACGCTTAGTTAATTGGTTAATTACTTCGCCGGCCGAATTCCATAATCTTTACGCCAGGCTCTCTGCGCTATGCTCTCCGCTCCATGCGCCATGCCGTGTGCGCTCTGCTCGATCATCTCTTAACACCTACCCCGCAACTCGAACCCCGCATCCCGCACCTCGCACCCCGAACCCCATACCTCGCACTCCGAACTCCGTATCTCGCACCCCGCAACCCGAAATTCTACCAATCGGGCTTATGAAAGATTGCTTTGACTTCCTGCGAAGGCGGATATTCCGTTTTTTCCGGTGACAGGATGTTGCCCCAGTTGGTTCTATTCTCCATCTCTTCTTTGAGGCTTGCATTGACAAAATCGTTACCCCCACGGATTTGCCAGCCCCCGCCCAGGGCCCGGTACATGGCAACCAGGCTCAACCCCACGGATCCGGCGGTAAATACCAGATCATCCTGCTGAGCAGTTAAAAACCGCTGGGTATCCAGTACCCGCTGGTAGTCCACCAGCCCCTCCCGGTACTGGATCATGGACAGGTCCACAGATCGTTTGGAGGCCTTGACGCCATCGGCCAGAAATGCTACCGCATCCTGGGACCGCAAAAAACTGACCATGGCATCTTCGACTTCTTGGGCGGCTCGAATAACCGTGTCTTCATAGTTGACCGCCAGTTCCTGGAAGCGGGCGTCTGCCACCCGGACTCTGTTGGTAATCCGGCCGTAATTGAAAAGGTCCCAGTTAAAGCCGGCGCCGGCTTGATAAAAAATACTGTCTTGTTCAAACAAGTCGCTGGCATCGGCTTGATTCGAACGGCCATCCGTGTATTCGCCGGTTTGAAATCCCAGGGAGCCGAACAATGAGAAATGCGGGAATAAGTCTGCTTTGGCAAAACCGATTCGGGCGCTTTGGGCGGCCAGCCGTCGCTCGGCAAAGCGAATATCCGGTCTTCGGCGCAGCAATTCCGTTGGAATACCGACCGTCACCTCCGTCGGGACTTCCGGTATGAGACCGGGACCACCCAGGATGTGGTTGATTTCTCCCGGCAGCTTACCCAGCAAAATGGCCAATGCGTTTTGGGCCTGACGAATATCGGTTTGAAATCCGGGAATTGCCGATTCGGTGCTTTTCAGCAGCGACCTGGCCTGGGCGACGTCGAGTTCGGTTACCGCGCCGGCTTTGAACCTGATTGTGGCGATTTCCAGTGATCTATTCTGGATCTTGACATTTTCGAGGGCGACTGCCAGGCGCTCCTCGGCCGTTCGCAGGACGATATAGGTGCGTGCCACCTCAGAGGTCAGCGACACCAGAATATCGTCGTAATCCGCAATGGACGCCTCGAGGTTGGCTATCCCGCTCTGCACCGCGCGGCGAAATTTGCCCCAGACGTCCAACTCCCAAGCGGCATCCAAGCCAATATCGAAAGCTGCAAAATATCTATCGGTGGCGGCGACATTGGGCGCGTTTCTACTGACCTGGTTGAGAGATCCTGATCCCAGGCCCTGTTGAGTTTGGGGATATTGAAATCCGAATGCAATGCCCAGTTGTGCCCGCGCTTCGTAGATTCGCAGCCCGGCGATTTGCAGCGGCAGATTCTGCCGGTAGGCGGCTTCAATCAGGTCATTGAGAACCGGGTCTGTGAATATGGTCCACCAGTCGCTAAAGTTTGTTTCCCCGGGTTTAAGTTCCGGTTCATTCGCGTTCAGCCATTGCTCAGGCTCCGGTGCTTCGGGCTTGATATAATCCGGCCCCACCATGGTGCAGCCGTTGATCACAAGCAACACGATGAACAGTCCGAGTGTTGCGGGTGTTCCAGAGCCGGTTGGAATTCGACCCAAACCCACAAATGAAAGACGTTTAGTGATAGCGGTTTTCAGCATGTCTCTCTCCTATAAAGCGTGAATGGTTAGCAACTGAAAGCTTAAGGCCGTTCGTGACGAACTTGCCGGCAAAACTAGCGCGTTAATTGTCGGTTCGACGAGTTAGTTTTTTTGAAAACTTGAACTATAGGACGATGAACTCGAAGTTTCAAACCACTTTAAATCTGTTGATTCATTAATTCAATAAGTTGGAGATTGCAATAATAATTTTGTCAAAAGCCTATCCCGGGAGCGGTATAATTCGGGGGGTGAATGCTCGCAAATATATTATGGGCGCGGTATTCCCGCCAGGGCGACAACGGTGCAGCTTAAAGGTGTCAGGTTTCGGGTTTCGGGAAATCGAGGTCAGATGACAGTCAATTTTTACAGCATGTTTTTAGCAGCACCTCCACCGAATCTGAATCGTAGGGGCGGCTTTTGGCCGCGATTTAAATGATTGATAATTTTAAACTTGAACACTGAAACCTGAAACCTTCAATTCCTTGCAATATCTTATCAGAAAAAAGGCTTTCAGCGCCTATCCTCCGGCAAATTTAATTGCCATTCCGAAATCCGACTTCGCTCAGCGCCTTAATCCCTATCCGCCGATTCCACCTTCACCGGCACCACCTTCAAGGCCGGCATTCGGGCTTTGGGATCGATCGGTACGGCGCTCATCAGGGAATTGAAGTTTGGCTCGCTGTAGTGTATCGGTGCGAAAAGATATCCGGGCTGCATACTGTCATTGAGCTTCAGCGGCAACAGGACCGTTCCGTAGGGGCTGGTCATGCGCACGGTGTCGTCTTCAGCAAGGCCGGCGGTTTCCGCATCCTCCGGATTCATATCCAGCCAGGCCTTCGGTTTGAGTTTGGTCAGCTTGGTGGCCCGCCGTGACATTTCACCGGTATTGAAATGCTCGAGCACTCTTCCGGTAATCAATATGTAGGGGTATTCTTCTGTTTGTTCCATAAGGGTAACCGGCAATTCAACCGGTAAAAACCGGGCGCGGCGGTCACGAAAACCAAACCCGTCCTCGTGCAGCCGCGGGGTGCCCGGGTGGGATTCATCATAGCAGGGCCAGAAAATGCCGAATGAGTCTTTGAGTCGCTGGTGGCTGATACCGGCGAAAACCGGGGCCACCTGACGGATCTCTTCATAGATATCGGCTGAAGAACCGTATTGCCAGTCGGCTCCCATGGCATTGGCCATTTCCTGGAGGATCCACCAGTCCGATTTTGCTTCTCCCGGTGGTTCGATGCCGGCCGATGTGTACTGCACCCGCCGGGCGGCATTGGCAAAGGTGCCGTCTTTTTCACCTACGGTAGTGGCCGGCAGCACGATATGGGCATATTTAGATGTTTCAGTTGGGAAAATATCCTGCACGATTAACAGATCAAGCTTTTGCAGCATCCAGGCCACAAAATTGGATTGAGGTTCGGATAGGACCGGATTTTCGCCAATAACATAAAGGGCCCTGATTTTACGAGAGGCAATGTCATGGATCATTTCAGGGGCCGCCAGACCCGGTTCGCTCGGTAGCTCAGCCCCCCAGACGGCGCCGACATGAACCCGGGCGGTTTCGTCATCAACCGGCATATGACCTGCCAGCAGATTAGGCACCGCCCCCATGTCACCGGCGCCCTGGACGTTGTTCTGGCCCCGCAACGGAGACAATCCACAGCCGGGTTTGCCGATGTTGCCGGTCAGCAGGGCCAGGTTTACCAGCGCTGAAACATTATCCGTGCCGTGTGCATGCTGGGTAAGTCCCATACCCCAGATGAATATGGTCCGTTTGTTGTGAATCAAATCGGCGGCTTTTTCCAGTTTTTCCCGCGTTACTCCTGCCCGTTCGCAGGCCCAATCGATGTCCAGGTCTGCCACATCCTGGCGCAACGCCTCAAATCCGAGGGTCTGCTTTTCACAAAACTCCTTATCATGCCAGCCCTTGTCAATGATCATCTTGCCCAGGGCCTTGATCCAGAAGATGTCCGTTCCGGGTTTTACCTTCAGGTGCACGGCGGCATTCTTGACCAGGTCGGTCTCTCGGGGATCGGCCAGAAGCAAATTGAGGCCGCCTTTTTTATCGCGTTTTTTGACCTGCATCCAGATGACCGGATGGGTGTAGGTTGTATGGGCGCCCACCAGAAAAACGGTTTCGGTTGCATCATAGTCTTCTAAAAAGGTGCTGACCGCACCAAATCCGAGTTGCTGCCTTAAAGCAGCTTCGGTTGGGCCGTGTCACAACCGAGCGCAGTTGTCAATATTGTTGTTGCCGATAACGGCACGCTGAAACTTCTGGGATAGATAGGCTTCTTCATTGAGGATTTTTCCGCTGCAGAGCATTCCGACGCTTTGGGGGCCGTATTTTTCGATAATGTCCTTCAACCCCTGGGAGGCAGTGGCAATGGCTTCTTCCCAGGACACCAGCTCCAGTTTGTCTGCTTTGCGGATATAAGGCTGCGTCAGGCGTTCGGGATGGTTTAAAAGTTCGTGAACGGTAAAGCCTTTGACACAGGCGTATTTGGCATTCAATTCGAGGTTTTTTCCTGTCGCACCGGTTTTAACCGGCCGTCCGTTTTCATCAAGTTTCATTTCGAGATTGCAGCCGACTCCGCAGTAGGGACAGATTATGGGATTTGATGTCGTCATTGCATTACCTCCATTTTTTCTACTCGTAAGTGATGATTACCGGCAGGGTGTCTGAAGTTATCCAGGTAGCCACTATTATGTTCCAATTGCTCCGGGTTGCTTACTGGCGAAAATGATTTCTATGACGTTATAAAATTGCCGTGGATTATGACAACCGCTATGTTATATCCTGTAGGCTCGAAAAGTAAAGGGAAATGGATTCTATTTTGGTCTTTAACCGAACCGTTTCCGTATAGAATCGCGGCCGACTTCCCCACTTCCGAGCTCTGTCATCTGTCCTCTGCTAAGACCTGACCGCGTGAGACAAAGGAAATTCCCTGCCCGCTGTGGGTGCCGATCATTACGCCTTCTATGATTGGCGGATTTACCTTTTCTTCGGATTGCCAGAATACTATAAAGTTGGCTCCGGAACCACCGGCTTTTTCGTTCTCTTTAATGATATAACGGGTTGAAGCCAGGGCGTCTAATTTGATCGGGCCATCCAGGTAGTCCTTAATCATTTTGCCCGCGGAATCATAATATTTTACGGAAACAATAATTATTGAAGATTTGAGATTCGTGTTGCGAATACTGAGGGTCGCCGCCAGATCAAAGGGGCGGGCCTTGATGCCGCTGTAAATATGGGAATAAATCGGGACATAAACGGTTTGACCCGTTGACAGTTGGATATCTTCAGCGGTACCGACTACCGGATTCAGTATTCCGGCCAATAAAATAAAAAGCAAAATATGGATAAAATTGGGTGGACGGTTTGGTTGTTTCACGATTCTGCTCCTTTTTATTTTAATTCCCGGCTTCCGAAATTAATCCTCCTGGCCCTCGGGCGCCAACCGGCATTCATCCTGAAACGACCGGCAGACATGCTCGGCAAATCCGTGCCCCGCTTCGGCGTAAAAATTGAAGGCGCCGTGAACACCCGCCTCTTTTAGCTCTTCGATCTGATCAGCGAACTGGGCCGTTGCCGCAATGATACTGCCGAATTTGTTACCATGGAGTTCCCGCACCGCCTGCATGTTGGCGGCATGGTCCGGCATGGCCAGCATGACTAAACGAACCTTGCCTTTACTTGTCATCCGAGCCCTGGCCCAAAAATCGATATCCGTTGCGTCACCTCTAATGACATTGCGTCCTGCGGCCCGATGATTTTCTACCACCTCCTGATCAAAATCGACTCCGATGACGATATCTCCTTGTCGGCCACGCATTTCATCAAAAGCGGCGGTGCCGACCCGACCCATCCCGAAAACGGCAATTTGGGCATCACCCGGATCAATCGGCTGGTCATCCGGGTGACGCGTTCTTGATTGAAAGGCTCGCAACCGGTCGGCCGAGCGGTCAAAAATGGCATGGGCGGCGGAATTCAAGGGCGATGCCAGAATAAACGATATTGACAGGGCAATGGCAATGATGGTCAGCCACTCATTTCCGATCCAGCCGTTTCTGACGCCAATTGCGCCGACCAGCAGGCCAAATTCACTGTAGTTGGCCAGGTTGAATGACGTCAGCAGAGATGTGCGGGCCCGCAATTTAAATCGTGTAAACAGAAAGAAAAATAAGGCTACTTTCAAGGCCGCCGCGACGGTCAGAATTCCGGCGATGCCGAAGGCTTGCAGGGAAGGGGCACCGGATAATCCGATGCTGAGGAAAAACCCAACCAAAAATAAGTCCTTAAAGCTTAACAAAATATCAGACATTTCACCGGTTTTGGGATGTCCGGCAACCAGTACACCTAAAAATAACGCACCGAGATCAGGCTTCAGTCCGACAAGTTCAAATCCGGCGGCACCTAATCCCAGCGCCATGAATACACTGAAAAGAAGAAGCAACTCCCGATGGCCGACCCGGCTTAAGATCGCAAAAAGTGCGGGTCTAGCAACCAGAAGACCGCCAAGCAAGGCCGCGGCCCAGGGGGAAGGAATTTTTCCGGTAGAAAAAGTTAAAAATAACACCGCGAAGATATCCTGCATGATCAGAGTCCCAATTGAAATCCGGCCGTGCAAGGAAGACATATCTCCTTTGTCTTCCAAAACTTTGACTGCAAAGACGGTGCTGGAAAAACTCAAGGCAAAAGCGAGCAATAGACTGAGCTTCAAATCCAGGGAACCAAACAGCGACACTCCCAGTACGGATAGCAGAAAGAATGCGGTCCCGAAGACAATGACCGTAATGAGCATATGAATCGAAGCCCCGGCCCATATTTCCGGCCTTAATAGACTGCGAATTTTTAGCTTGAGGCCGATGGTGAACAACAACAGCATGACACCCAGATCCGCTATTTGATCCAGGGTCTCACCGCCCTCAATACCAAACGCCTGAAGTACAAAACCGGCAATTAAATAACCGACAAGGGGCGGCAATCCGATGCGGTACACTGTAAAACCCAGGATAAATGCAACCAGGATCCAAAGTGGGTCCATAGAAAATCTCCGTAAGAAATTATGTTCTTCTGAATAAAAATCAGCGCGCTAATCCGGAAAACCCAAGTTGCAAAAAAAAGCACCTGTGGGAGCGGCTTGCAGCCGCGATTTAAATCGATCGCGGCTGCAAGCCGTTCCCGCAAAATCCAATACACTTGTTCTTTTCTGATAACCGGTATAAACAATATAATCTGCAGGGGGAGTAGAGTCAACGGCAACCCAGCTAGTTCACTCAGAGCGACCGGTACGATTCTATTGCAAGCATATTGACTTTATTCCGAGCTTGACTTAGTTTAGATAAAAAAAGCTGCATCAAAGCGATTTATCTGGTCAATCATAAAATTCAATTTAACGGTTTGTCAAACAACTTAATGTCTGTCAAAAATGGGACAGACAAAATCATGGAGGTAGTAAGCATGGACAAAAAACTTCTCTGGGGTGTCACGTTGATTTTTTTGATTACGGCCGGTTGCGCCAAGGAGCAGATTTACAACAGCGTCCCGCCGGTGCAGACCGTCAGCACTTCTGCTTATGAGGTCAAGCTGGAACCGTTGAAGGCCGAAGGCTACGGCTATTATAACAGATTCCGCTATCAGTTTACCAACAAGACCAGTGGAGATCTTGTTATCGATTGGGAACAAACCTATTTTCTGATAAACGGGAAGCGCCACGGAAATTTCGGTTGGGAAGGTTTAACATTCGAACAGTTACGTGATGTCCAAGATGAGCCGGAAATTACCATCGGCTCGGGAAAAAGAGATTCAGCTGAAATATTTCCAATAAAATTAATTGGCTGGCGGGAAGAGGGCGTTCGGAAGAAAGCGACCACACCCGAAGCGGGCTTTACCCTCACCCCCTTGCCTGAAGGCGAAAACGGTATGAGTATTGCCGTTCTAAAAGATGGAAAATTGCTGCGCAAAACAATTTCGATAAAAATCAGCCTGAATTAGGAATTTTGGTATTGGAGTGTTGGAGTATCGGAGTGATGGAGTGTTGGGAATTCCACCTGTTTCCTTTGCTCCAGAACTCCATCACTCCATTACTCAGGCAGCTTAATCTGCTATGCCTTAGATTACTCTGAAGTATTTCCAAAGCCGCGGCATTATACGCCGGGTCCATCATTTCCTGAGAAGCCTCCTATAAAATCTGCCGGGTTTTTTCTCTTCTTTCTGATCTTCTTCGGTGGCCTTTCTTTTAGATGATGCGTCTGTTTTTTTTGTGCCCGGGGATTGGCCTTTTTTCTTAGAATTTTCCAACGTGATCGCGCAGGCGTCCTTCTTGCCGACTGAGACGTCCGTAAAGAAGGCTGCGATGCCGACCGGACCCAGCAGCAGGGCGCCTGCCATTTTGCCCATAATAAAAGCCGTTCGCCCGGGGTCGATGGTGAGGGCCGGTGCAGCAAGGGTGCCGCCCAGTTTAAACGGTTGGGATAATTGCCTCAAGTTGAAGCTGATATCGGCAGGCATGTCCCGTTTTTTGGGCGTAGGCTTGATGCCTAGATTCAGGGCCTCGGTTTTGAGATTGACATCACCGATGCTGATTATACTTGTACGGTCCGTGTCGAGCAAAATTTTTATATCGGCCAGACCGTCCTTGATCTCGATGCGGTTTACGAAGCAATTAATCGGGGTGTATTCTCTTTTTTCTTCAAAAGGGTTGATCATTCGCAGGATACCGCTGCCCAGGTACTTCTCCAGCAGTTCCAGGTATTCGCTGGCTGCGCGCCCGTTGCTCATGGTGATCAGCGTGTTGCCGTTAAGCGCCGCCATCAAGGCGGCAACCGAGTCGCCGGTGGTATCCAAACTAAAGTCCGCATCCAGATTGCCTTCGACACTGCGCTGGTATCCCAGCTTATCGAGCATCGGGCCTATTTCCAGCTGATCAATATCCAGAATCGTTGTTAGAGCGGCGGGTTTTTCCTGTGTGCGCAGTGCGAACTGGACGTCGGCTCTGCCGCCGCCAATTGAAAAATTAAACGGCCTGATCGCCAGGTTGCCGTTTTTGAGCAGGATGTCCAGGATCACGTCATCGAGCGCCAGCGCAGGCAACAAAACCTGTTTATCCCGAAATTTAAGATCGATGTCAATTACTTGAAATCCCTCCAGCGGCAGCGGTTCAGCTGAAAATACTTTGGCCGTACTCCTTTTGTGCTGTTCGGCGGTATACTGAGTCTGAATGTCGCCTTTCGTCCTTTTTTTCTTAGGAGGAGGGGGATCGGTAGGTTTGGCGGATTGCGGTATTGCTTTGCCGGCCTCTTTATCCGCGGCTAAAAGCGGCCGCAGGTCTAATTTTTCCGATGACAGCTCGCCCTTTATGCTGGGTCGCTTGGCGGATAAATCCAACTCCAGCCAACCGGTTTGATTATTTTCCCCCACCGTTGCCTTTAATGCAGGAATCCTGTAAATTTTGGGCGCCGGATCGGTGACCTGGGCGGTTACATTAAAGGCGCCTTTAAAGGGGATTTCCGGTCCGCCCAGTTCTTTAAAGTTCGACATGTCGCTGCCTTTGGCAGTGATTTCCAGCTTCATGCCCTGAACCGCCGCCAGATCGCTGATCGCTCCCTTGAGCAGAACTTCGACCAGGTCCTTACGGCCCAAATAAAAATCCAGGCTGTTGAGGGTGTATTTTTGACGGGCGCCGACCAGCTTAAGTGCCAGTTTCAGCGGCCCCAGATTCTCAATGCGGGAAATTGTTCACAGGGGCGGAAGCGTTACCGGTTGCAGGGTAAATTGCGGGGCTGCGAGAGCGGTTGTCAATTCCAGTTTTTTGCCGCTTAAATTCAAATCGAGGGAGCCGCTGATGTTATTTTTCCCCAGTTTGAGTTTCAGATCCTTGAGTTTGAATTTTTTTGGGGCCGGATCGGTCAACTTGCCGGACAGGCTATAGGCCCCCTTGAGGGGTATGGTTCGGCCGGTTATTTTTTTCAGGTTGGCAACCTCATTGCCTCGAATGTTAAAATTAAGATTGATGCCGGTTTGTTTCGTAAAATTTTTGATTGATCCTTTGACGTCGATCAAAGCCAGTTTCTTGGTCCCGGCTCCAACCACCAACTTTTGGAGAGATAGGCCATCCCCCGTGATGGCTACCTTCGATTGTATTCTTAACGGTCCCAGATCATCAATTTTGTTCAGCTCGGCGTAGACGGCATGTTCGGGAAGCGGAAACCATTTCAGATTGAATTTAGTGGTGGAAATATCTGCCTCGTAGATCGGCGGTTCAGCTGCCAGATTAAAAATCAATCGACCGGTCATATCTGTATCAGCTATTGCGAATCTGAAATTCTCGATCTTGAATATACTGGCAGTGGGATCACTGATGTGTCCGGATATGGCATACCTGCCTTGGCCCGGGACCGGAGCGAAAAAGTAAGGCTGTCCGGTGATATCTTTGATTTTTGAAGCGTCATTGCCCCGCAGGGAGAATTCAAGATCGATGCCGCGCCGGGCTATAAGTTTTGTAACCGATCCGCTCAGCCGCAATTCGGCCGATTTTAAGGTCCCGGCTCGCAAATCGATTTTTTGAATAACTACCTCCGGGATAAATCCTCCCAACTTGATGCCCAGCTTAACGGGACTTATCAGGCCCAAACCCTTGGCCCACCCCTGCTTGGCAAGCTCCGGCAGGAGAACACTCGGCAGGTCCAATTTCGGCAACGACAATTTGGCCGCCAGCTGCGGTTGGCTGCCCCTAAGATTCAAATCAAGGGATCCCGCAATTTTGTTTTTCCCGACCGTAATTTTCAGATCGGGGACCTTGAGATTTTTGTGGGCCGGGATGAGAACCTGACCGGCGGCCATGAAGACACCGCGAAGCGGAAACGGCTGCCCGGTCAACTTCGCCAAATTGGCCAGATCCTTGCCGCTGGCCTCCAGTCTGACATTGACCCCCTGCAATTCCAGCAGGTCGTCAACCTTGCCGCTTAACTGAATTTTGGCCAGATCCGGATAGCCGATTTTCAGATCGATGTTTTGAATTGCCGGTTTTGCAAACGGGCCGGCAATTTTCAGATCCAGTTTGAGTTTACCGAACCTGAACCTTTGGGATGCCAACCCGGCGATTAAAACCGGTACTTTCTCTGCCAGGCTTAAATCTATTTGCCCGTCAAATTCATTTTCACCCCAAACGAGCCGTAAATCACTCACGCTATACACTTTAGGCTCAGGATCCGAAATACGCGCAGTGACCCGGAAGGGACCGCGCTCCGGCAATGCCGGCAGCCCCAATTGCGACAAACTGGAGGAATCCTGGCCATGGGTGCTAATTTCAAGGTTAACTCCTTTTGGGACGAACACATCCTGTATACTACCGGAAAGCGATATCGCAACCAGCTCCGGACTCCCAATCTGTACATCAAGCTTTTCGACGGCCAGACTGCCTGTGGAATCGCTCACTTTGGCAGACAATTTAAAGGCGCCAAATTCTGGTACGTCTGAAATTCCGGCCAGCCTGTTGATTTCAGCAACAGACGGCCCCCGGGCGGTGACCTCAAAGGCCAGGTCTTTGAAATTTATGGCATCACGGAGTTCACCCGCGATCGTGGCGGTTGTTCCGCCGGCCATTGCTGTCAGGTTTAGCGGCAAGGCATACCCAGGCTCGACCCAGGCCCAAATCGGCCCGACAGTGCCTTTGAGCGCCAGGGGGTGGTCATTAAAGGCGCCTTCAAAGTTAACCTGCAGGGATTCATCAAAACCCGGTATTTCGGCCTCGAGCCGATCGATTCGGACTGAAAAATTAAAATCTGATCGTGGATCTTTAAACGTAAACAGTCCTTTTTTAATCAGAACATCGCTGAATATCAGCGGCGGAGGCGGTATCGACGTTTCACCATTCTGGTTGCTTAACGTATCAAATTCGAAGTTATTTGTGCCGGAACCGTCAAACTCAACTATCACAGCCGGTTCAATCAGAACCAGGTGAGCAAAATCAAATTTTCCGGTGATGAGGGGTAATAAGGCGACCTGGGCTTCCAACCGTTTAACCTGGGCCAGGTCCGGGGTGGAACTCCAGGCGGCATTCTGAAAGCTCACATCTTCAACGATTAAAGTCGGTCTGATGCCAAGTTCAAACTCGATATCTCCGGCAATTTTCAGATCTCGACCAACTGCATCCTTGACGGCTTTGGCAATCATCGGTTTGAATTTATTGAAATCATAGAGGGAAAGAAACGCATAGAGCGCCACGATCAGGACAACCAATAATAGGGCGACAGTAACGATTATTTTTTTCCATCTTGCCATTTTTTTCCCAGCATGTAATCAGGACTATCCGGTATTCAATCAATCAGCAGCAATTAAATTATCCGCGGGAGTATCGATGCAGCAAACTCTTTCGGTTTTTTATTGCTCTATTAGAGCCTGTCCGACAACCTAAGGGTTGTTTTTTAGGCAACAATTTTTGTGAAACGGGCTAAAATCTTCTTAAATTACTTCTTAATTATATAATAACCATTTGATATTACATTATAATTATG
>Ga0056115_1000903_pt1 | contig 13403 bp, 6 predicted proteins | sample WorMetOlspDAHAB1_FD_77007 | JGI IMG/M metagenome (GOLD analysis project Ga0056115, IMG submission 77007) | Marine gutless worms symbiont microbial communities from Max Planck institute for Marine Microbiology, Germany - Olavius sp. DAHAB.1 ...
CAGCAGCGACATACTGCAAAGTGACAATCAGCTTTGTTCGACGTCCGTCGATTCTCTGCCAGTTGGTTTCAGCGACCAGAGCGGGTCAAGTCTGCTCAGAGGATCGCCACAACCTTCTGACTCGTCGGCCGGTTCACCGAGCGCCGGTCGACTAGAATCGAAGAAACTCGCTCTGGTGATCTTCCGGCCGTGCTTCGGAGACGGCTGGATGCTGAACGTCGCCGGATTCTGCAGGTCGGCGAGCGACGGTGGCAAATTTGACAACGAGGACGCAACAGAAGATGTATCTGGAGCAGACTCCGCAGCCGAAGCAGAGGTAGACAAAACGGGAGACGATAAACCACTGTGTTCGCTCCCCGGCGCAACGGACGCGTCAACCGACGACACCGAAACTCCATCGACGCTGTCCGACGAACTGCAATCAGTCTTCGTCGCTGACTCCGTACCGGTAGCATCGGCATCGGGCTGCTGTCTCTGCGGTCGAACATTCATCCTGGACACACTGGACTGAATTGCGGACAGATTTGGTAAGCCAAGCACCAGGTCATCCGACGGCACGCGCCCATGGCCGCCGCTCATTGTTGGCGTTTTGCAGCCAAACATCGGCTTCGACGTATGGATTCCACCTAAATTAACACGGCAAGTACAAATAACACAAGAGCAACACATCCCCTAAGAAATGACGAGAGCGAAAATGATTATCAATAACAGCTTTTCATCGCAATTTAGAAAAAAAAAACTTTTCTACACCAAAACAAACTCAATTCCCCTGTTCTGCAAACAAACATTAAATCTGGTGACTTTATAATTTATACCTTTGGCGTAAACGATGTATTAAAATGGCCTTCGGTGCTTTAGCACTGTGGTGACGGTAAAAAAAATGCGGCCTGTAAAAACAAGTTGGTGCGACAAGAGCCTTAGTGGATTGCCACACTTCTGACAATGCGACTTCACAGTTTCCACCATCTTTGACGGTCATTATCGAACCGGTTCTGACAGGACAGGGCCACTGTGGCACATGTCGAAAGAAATATGGTCCGACAGACAATGTAATGTGACTACAGCGACGTCCGGACATTGTCACACATCGTCAGCTCCTGCCCCCTGACCAAATTTGATTCTGGTCTACAACGTCTACATACTGCAGACAAGGCTGCTGTCGACTGGCTGACGTAATTGTGGCACCGAGACGCATACAACCTCCATAGTGCCAATTGCATGATTTAAACCTACAATTTATCTCTCGTACCAGCTCACCAAAGTACCGCGCAATATGGACGCAAACCAACAGCATGTTTTTAGTGATCATCAGTTTGTCATCTCAACAAAAAGTTCTTCTGCGCCTACTAAGATAAGATAAAAAATACTACAATAAGAATTCAGGCGCATTACAACTGTTCACAGTTAATACATCAGTAAGTTTCTAAAAATAAACATTAAATGATAAATAAAAACTTAAACGACTAAATGATAAAGTGGCAGACTAAAGTTCAGTAAATGCTGGCCAGTAGATGAACGTCTCGGCTTGGAACTATCTACCGCCGCAAGTCAGAGCTGCTTCATCAATTGTCTCGTTTCGGCGGGAACTTAAAACTTTCCTGTTCTCGCGGTCATTTCCTATTATGAATTGGACATTGTGAAACAGTCTACTAACACATCACAGTAACACTGTATGGTGGTCTTGCAGCAGTAATGCGACAGTGCCACATAAATCGAACTGATTTTTAATAATAGTAATAATAATTATAATTATAAAATACATCGAGTGCTGCTTACGTCTGATGAGCACATCCTGCGCGTAGCAGAGAATCGTATCGTAGCAGAACTTGAGCTGCTCCTTGTACTGAACCAGCGACCGACGCTGGCGCCTCAGTCGACACACCAACTCTGGGACCGGCAAGATCCCGTTGCCTTGGTTTATCTCGTCAATGGCCGCGTACACGACGCAGAAAGTGCCCGTTCGACTGACGCCATTGCTGAACACAACAGCAGCCAGCACATAAGTCAAACGCTATGGTGGCATTCATCATCGTCATCATCATCAATGTAAATTTGTAGGGCGCCCATTACTATAAGGACATTACATATAACACTTGATCAAACGGTGAAGTAGGACCTCGAATATCGATTTTTTACTTACTTCCTTTAATACTCATTATTTTCCTTTGAATTCGCTAATTTTGCTAAATAAATGCACAACAAATGCAAAATGCAGTACATATAACAGCAACATATTCTTAAGAGAGCTTTTCTCATTATTCCCCAGTCAAAGGCCATTATGTCCGTAAGTGGACACACCAATGAGTTTGTCAGCAACCAGATGCGAGTTCTCGGTTGCAAGACATCAGTAACCCTTGTCTATTAGCACAATATAAACACAGCCACGTAAGTCAATAACTCATATTGTGAAATAGAGACCAGTCCGTGACAATTACAACGTAAAGTAGCACAAACAGGTGTGCAAAACAACCCACTAACCAGACACTAAATCTAATCCTAACCGTAACCCTACTACTAAACAGCACGCAATAGTGAATATTTATAGTCACATGTCCTATGTATCCAGATAAATTCATACGAGACATGTTACTGCACCGTCTACACTACTTTAGGTTGTAATTGTCACAGTGCCAAGAGAGAGCCGTCAAACCAATAACCTCAGCGGAGCAAAGCGACTACCTGCACTGAACAATAATCGGTTTGGTGAGACTGCGCTGTTGTGTGTACAGGTTCTGTATGGCAACAACGAACTGGACCAGCTGGCCTGGCGTCTCCGGAATACCACTACACAATTACCAATCAAACAACCATCATCCGATATTCAGTAGAAATTTGTACAACGCCTATTACAATGAAAAAATAAGTGCAACGTAAGCAAGAATATTTCTATGGCACGGAATAGCAAACAGTCACGATGCGCCGTGGTTAACTTATTCCCAAACAGAGACATAGTAAACCTAAATAGACAGTGTAAACCTTACAAACGACTGAAATAATGAATAAAAGTGAAATTGAATAAAAAATTACAAAAATTAAAATTAAGACTAAACGAAATAAAATCAGAATAAAGCTGAGTTGCATGGTTACGAAAACAATTAGATCACTGAAGTAAAGGGTGCGCACGATGATGATGATGATTATTAAAGCTATTTATTGCCTGCTCTACTACCAGCTAGAATGACCAGGTATAACAGAGTTAGTAAAAAGTTGGAATAAAATGAAAAAATGCGGGTATTAAAGTGAACTCTTATGTGTAAACATTACATATAGTGCAAGGCACTTACGCTGAAGGCCAACTCTGAAATTGCAGATGCACAATTGACCTCGACTGGTGGGTCTGAAAACAAGACAGTCAATCACCAGTACAATGACGGTGATTTCTCAATTATTTTCAGTAGCAGTTACAGCTTTACTGAGCCCACCGACATTATGCTAACATCACCACTGTCCAAAATCGGCCAATTTATTAATTAATTAATTAATTTATTTATTTATTATGAACTTCAAACAGAGTACACACACACATGAAAACATAGAAAAAATAAAATAAAATCTAGCTTGTACAGCAATACTCCAGTATAAAATCAATCTCTTCCTTACGGTACAATGTCATATTGGCATAGTTATGCTTAATGTTTGAATAGTTTAGAACTGCCTATCTGTATTGTGACCAACTGAGAAACAACCCGCTTGTTTGCACACTAAATTATAAATTATCTGCCACGGTACACAGGCAGTACTCAAGATACCACGGCACCGACTTGGCAAGCATGGTCACCGGGCTTTTGCTACTGACAGTCCATCTCGTGTGGACGGACTGGCAAAGGCTAAAACCCAGTGGCCGTACATGCTGTGTGAACATGTTCCAGCATCCCAGATTCTGTCTGTCCACAACCCGAGCCACTTTCAGGCGCTTGCTATAAACGCTTCTGTTCGCATGGTACTAGCGCACTAGGGGTTCCACTGATGACGCACTATACAAATGTAAACAGTGACACTGGCATCGAAACTGAACCGTTTCATTCGTCATTTTCCAGGCGCACCAGATCCTGGGTCATAATCGCCGTTTCTTATCACCACACTAATGGAATACAGCACGAATCGAAGCTATACACTTTTCTCGGATTATCAGTATTCGAGAATGTTATCTACAATTCACATTAAAAGTTCACACACACGCACTTTAAACATATCGGACAACGAGAAAACAAAAATGCATAAAGATTTTCTTTCCAGTAAGACACGCCAGCAGAAGAATCACAAGTCAAATACGACTAATGCATTATTAATGCATTACTTAAGTACAAAATGTTCAAAGCGAAAATGCTCACGGTTTTGTTGGAAACGGACAATATGCGTTCGATCCACGTCTTCATGTTTTTACTCGACTGAAGCGTAATTGTAAACTGACCGTGAAGAACACTCTGACCCTTATCATCTGGCCAATAGACGTGATTCTACAAAAAGAAATTTGTCACGTCAGATTTTCACAAAAAAACCTTGCAACAGTCAAAGATGCCAGTCAAATTCAGCCAGCAATCGATCAGGTCTGCATCTGGTTACCATACTTCGTGATTTTCTGTCACATAGCACCCATCTTCAGGGGTGATAAAACACCAAAAACGACCGACGTGGCCGGGGGGCGGGGAGTTCCAGTACTTCACTATGATCTAGATTTCACAGGCTGCAAAAAATCCGTCAATAACTTATTTTAACCTACATCATCTGGCCCACATCAGTTTGTAGCAACGATAAGGATGGAAATGCAAGTGCTATTAACATTACTGTAAGTAGCATGCAAGTTCTCACTACAGCTATAGATGTCAGCAATGGATGTACATAGAATTATTGATAAGATGAAGATATAAGGATGGCATTGTGGCCAAGTCAAAAAGTGGTGGGGATACACTGAGAGATCTGTCATCTGCACGACCATTTTGTGACAAGGAAGGCATCAGTTGTGCAAGAGTTGTATGATGAACGTAGCTGTAAAGAAAGATAATAGTGCCAACGCAATGTAACCATTTTTAGCAACAATTTACGACAATATTAGAAAGCAAAAGGATGCAACAGTTCAAAGAACCATACTCTGGGGCTGATCATCTCCCTGTTTTTGCCTTTGAACCTGTAGATGATATAAAAAAACAAAATCTACGATGCATGGCCAGACCTATGGTTACCTTCCTGCTGCTTCAAAGAATCATTGCCCCTTTTCTGGTACCAAATTTCACTGCTCGGCAACAGAGTGAGAGAGTAGAGCATAGCGCGCCACCCGACACAAAATAGGTCATTTTGGATGCAGAAAAGAAGGCATGCCAGTGACAAAAAACGGTGGGTGAGAACTCAGAACTGAATCCAGGATCTCAACTCCACTTCAGTACTCTATTAATAGAGTTTTGCGAAAGCCTCAAAAAGATTCATATAACCTTACCACGGTTAGTTTGGGGTTGCGCGCTGGACCCGAGCTGTGGTCTCCGCATCGGGTGGAATCATCTATGATGGAGCCATCCACCCCGAAGAAAAGGTAAAGGTAAAAATCCAGGATCTGTTGATCACAAGTCAATTTCTGTAACCACTACACCTCTAGCCACAAATGACAATATTAGAGCAGATTTAAGAGTAAAATAGCGATGACTGTGTAAAGACTGTAAAGCGTAGCGACAGACCTTGCAGCCCGGTTCTTGTTCGACACACAGCACGACAACAATCTCGCATGCCTCGTCGTAAACCATTTGCCAGAAATCAGCAAAAGTTGCCGGCAGCGGCGACTGCGATGCGATGAAGTTGGGGCAGCTGGGAGACAGATTCTACACGACACACAGTGCAAATACTTCTCAGTTCACGTCACACAAGTCAACAGCAGCAGTAAGCAAGTAAGTGAATTTGTACAGCGTATTGTCCTGAAACCATCTCTAATATGCTATTCATGACACAAACAGAGCAGACAGATAGATAGGCCTACAGCCTATAGGCCGTAGGTTAGGCCCGCGCCACGGCCCTAACCTGCGGCTAACAGCAATACGCAGCCCTGGTCTGCCGTTCAATGGTCGCCATCTTCGTAAATCATAATCCATGTAATTACATGGATTCACTACTCATTTACTGATCCCAAAGGGATGGAATGCTGAGTTGGCCTGGTTGTTGACCCATAGTGGACACTACCCACGAAGTGGTCACATGTTGACCCCAGGCGAAGATCAGGGAAAGTCCGCCAGCCAAAGACGACGTCCTAACCACTAAACAACGCCGCCAACCCTCACGGCTGCTTTACAGAACGGTCGTAAGTACAAGTGTGCGAGTAGAACTGGCAACTACGAGTTCGTTCCTATGAGAAAAACGCAGAGAAAATTTTGGGCTGATTGCACTATCATAACACAAAAGTTAATTACTTACGTAGCTATTAAAACGATAAATTACACTATAGTGAACAGAAATTCGCTATTAGGTGGTTTCAAGAACACGCATGACTGCTGTACTAAATAACCTATGTCTGGAAGCCGGAGTTCTGGTTTAACCATTGCGACACACAATTTACTGCTCTTCAGAAAACATTCTTACTGACTAACTGACTATATTACATCAGATGTTTAAAGTGACTTAAGTACATAACTCCATGGCGAGAAAAACAAAAATAAAACTACAAAATAATGTCCGGATATGACTGCCGAAATAGGTGTGTGTTTTCAGTCTACGTCGAAATATTGTCAGTGACGGAGCAGTTGTGATGTCTTCCGGTAGACTGTTCCTGGGACCTGCAGTAGCAAACAATCGGTCTCCAACAGTTAGGCGACACGACGGGCGGACTGCAAGTTGGCTGGAAGATGACGAACGAAGATGGGTTTGGCATGTCACTGACGCCGATGAGTTGTTCAGACGGGTACCGAGGTACTGACTGACTGACGAGGGATTGACTTGCAAGAGAACTTCTGAGCATGATGCAGAACTTGCAGCAACGTAAAATTCTAAACCACGAACTGCAATTAAACACTGACGCCAGCATTGCGAAATTACCTTCAGATGACTTGCATTAATGTAGTCATTTGATGCACCAGTTAGCATAACCCGCGAGTTGTCATCTGCATAGACAAGAGTGACAGAGATTGGGTAATAAAAAATTATAATCTGCACGAAATTTACAGCATTGAAAAACGCACTGCAAGAGTTGGCTTAAGTCATCTGAAGACTGAAACCACATGATAACTAGGGATGTATGTAAATCACGAATTCACGATCGCCGTGATTACGTGATTTTCGCCTTGTGCCGTGAGTTTCGGCAATTGCCATGATTCTATGTCACGGCCGTGATTATCACCAAATATGTACAATTTCGACTTCCAAACGGTCAATTTTGTCTAAATATTTGTAGCGCATTTTCTTTCTTGGGCGCGTATAGTCGCATCATTAACCCTGCTTCATTGCCGGGATCGAGTAGGCCTACATGCATACAGAACGATGGCCTCACATACGGCTGCACAGAGTCAGACAGTTACGGCCGGTGACATCGCTTGTGACCACAAGCATGCCGCCGATCGCGCGGCAAAAGCGTCCACAGCATGGGTCGGGGTCAGTTACGAAAACACTTAGATACTGTAGACGCGTGGGTGGTTTCAGAAGCGAACGACAGAGGTGTGGCTCTATAGCGCCCACGTAATGTTTCTGCTGCTTGGGCTGGAGTGCATGTCATCTGTGCGGCAGCTTATATGAAACGGAGATACATGTAAAGTGAGTCAGATGACAGACAAGCGCGCATCAACACATTAAAATGCTGACAAAAGTTAACTTTTTTTCGTAGCGGTACAGCATCTGCCCATTGCCCACTCGCCAAAGACTAAACTAGGATTAATGCTCGACTTTCACTATATTTTTTTCGTCTGATAGTATTTTAATTCTTTGAGATGTGATCCTAAACATGGAGCGGCCGTGACTATGATAATTAGTTACAGTAGAATAGTGACTTTTGGAGTGCATACTGTGCAATAAATTGAAAGCCGTGATTATGCCGTGACTATTTCAAAACCCCGCCGTGAATTTTGCCGATTTTTTTACCGTTATTGTAATACATCCCTAATGATAACCTTCGGATCGAGCTGAATGACTTCAGCCATGAATTAATCTTCAGACTATTACTGTGCCACTGACCATGCCAACTTTTGCCATTTATTATTCAGCCAATAGCTGATATTCCATTTACCATCCCACTGAGGAAAGAAGGCCGAGTGTACACAGACACTGCAGTAAAAGTGCATAGCTACGACCAACATTGTACATTGCAATGGCTCAGCAAAAGCAGGTGGGATTCATCCTGAGCTATCGGCTTTGCATGTCACCAGTGTGACGTGACAGTCTGCACACTGCATAAAGTGAAGTGTTATAATGTACTGTGACTAATAACAACTTGCACCTATTACTGTAAATAAATAGTACCAATCACATTGAGACCGAAATTGATAACAGAGCACTGAAACATACATGGCATGACGTCAGGAAAACGATTTTTCATAGGATTACATCGTGCAACAGCCATTGAAAAGGACTTTGTAGTCTTCTCTTGTTCGTCATTTAAGTCCTAAAAACACCATTGTAATTTCTATTCCATTAGTGGTATTCAGAATAAAACTACAAAAAATAATGCTAAATGGAACCACAGATGTGAGCTAGCACTTTTAAAAAAGTGTGCAAAACACTATTAATCATATCTGCAAGTTAACCTTCGAAATTACCTTCACTGTGTTGGGCACGGTGTTAACTGTATGTACTCACTCACTCAGCCATATAAAACAATATGCATGAGCTTATAAAATACTGCTTGTTAAAACCGAAAGTTAGTCTGTGCAACAATAATATATGAATGCGTAACAGAGATTACATTACTGCTAATTCACAGTTAATAGACATCTTTATTCGACACCAGGAATACACAAAAACACACCACTAAAAGTAAAACAGTAAAAAAAATAAAAGCATGCATGACATACTGGTATGTTTCTTAGTTGCCAATTTGTTACATTTTCCTTGGTGATCAGGTTAGGTTGGTTAGTCTGAGCCACCCAGCAATGCCTTTATTCTCAACAGCGGCGAGAGGCATATAATGCAGACACAGTCATCATTTTCACACAGTAAAGTACTACAGATAGTAATGCAAATACGAAACTAACCTTCCATTCTTTGTCGAGTGGAAAGTAGCCACCGAGAGTTGGTTTCACCAGCGAATCGACGTGCTTCTGAAATTTTTCGACTTCGGCGACGAAACGCGTTAGCGTATCTGCGTCAGCGAAGACGTCTCGAGAAGAACGAGACTGGTGCAGACTGCGACGTGCTTCCTCCTCCGAACTTCCTTGCTCTCTGTCGACATCCGCAGACACGGCAGCGCTCGATGATGCCGCGGACTTGCTCTCGGCTGCCTCCACGTCCGGCAAGTTTTCACTCGAGTCTTTCTGCTTCGGCTGAGCATCGCCAACCGACGTTTTGCCAGAGAGATCGAGGTCACGCAACGAATCAACATTCTTCGAAACCTCGGCAGTAGTGACACGGCTCGGCTGCAGCGGACTTGGCAAACACACCGGAATATCAGCAAACGCCTGCATCTCACCCGGCGCATTGTTTACACCGTGACTGTACGACAAGGTACTAGACTGGTTGACGGGAAGCGGCTGACTACTGCCAGGATGATACGCAGCTTGCTGCTGTGGCTGGTACTGCATCGGCATCGGTTGTGAACTAACTGCTGATGGCTGAGGATAAACCGGAGTTGGCGCCCTGGGGGGTTGAAATACCTGATTGGAAGTGGGATATCTTACCTGTGGTGGATTACCGGGCAGGTAACCAACTGCTTCGGGTTGATTAGGTCGGACAGGTTGCTGCTGATACTGAGGATGCTGATTTGGAACTGCGGCCTGCACGTGGCCAGCCGATGCATGAATTTGTTGCATACCACTGGGAGCAGTGTGCTGACTGGTGTTCTGATACGTAGGCTGCAGACCAGCAGGATACGGATGTGAAGCAGTGGCTGGCACAGGTGGATATCTTGGCTGAGGCTGTGCGACTGGCATCGCGGCTCCTGCTGGATGCTGCTGCACGGGAACTTGGCTGGGAGCAAACTGATGCTGATCGGGCTGCGGCGGAAGAGGTCCCGACACTGGATGTGGGTGTCGAGGCTGACTGTAGCCGATCGGCTGTGGCTGAGCAGCGTTTGCAGGCATTACAGGATGCTGTGGTGCGGTTGACGTTGCCAGAGACCTCTGACTGGGTACTGTCGGCTGCATGCCACCTGCAACCATATGTGGCTTCGGCTGCAAATCACTGACGACAGGCTGCTGCTGCTGCTGGTACGACAGCTGCATCTGTTGCAAGCCAGCAGGATACGGATGTGAAGTGCTACCTGGCACGGTTTGCATTGGCGCTGGTGGCTGAGAAACAGAAGAATGCTGCGGATGCATACTCGTCACCATTGGCTGATTGCCAGTACCAGCCGGCAAATAAGCTGCTTGCATGCTACCACACGAAACATCGGCGGGTCCGACACTGACGGCATGGTAAGACGCCGGCATTGCTGCAACAGTGCCAGCCGGTGGATATCCAGCCTGAGCACGAGCACCGCCAAAGACGGGTTGCATCGCCTGGTTTGGTGGCGGGAAATATTGAGTCACAGCTTGATATGAAGGCGGCTGCGGACCTCCGGGCTGCACAGCCTGGTATGACAACTGCGCAGTATTACTGGCACACGCTGGAGGCACAACAGACGGAATCATCTGGCGCCCAGGAAGTTCACTATTTGCCATCTGATTGCCACCGACTGATGACAGGGGAGGTGGTACATTATTAGAGTTGTTGGCTTGAACAGGAACGCCAGGTATGGCTGTACCTAGATTAGGCTGCTGTATGCCACCTGCAGTAACAGTTCCCCCAGAATATGACTGATGCCAGTTAGCTGCCACACCTGTTGCTCCTATACTGGCTGCAGTGGCATAAGGATAACCTCCATGCTGAGATCGGCTATTGCTATCAGAAGGCATATTCACTGCACCCGTTGCATTTGAGACCATCGGTTGTCCAGGAATGTGATTCGGAAATGATGAAGTGTTACTTGGTGGAGCATAGTGTGGATGAATGCCAGGCATCGCCATACCGGGTTGACTTGGAGCAGGTCTGGAATAAACTGCCGTTGCAGGAGACTGTCCTACTGCTTGCACGTCACCCTGGGCGCTGGACAAATGGCTAGCAACTGGTGGGACACCGATACCGACAGCTGACGAACTCTGGCTGCCAGATGACTGCGGAAAGTTGTAGCTCATGTTCGATGGTCTGGATGGCAGATGGTGACTTTCGCCTGGACCACCGGGATGTGCGGTGGCAGCCGGCAGCTGCTGGTGTGCAGGACTCGCCGATCTCGGAGCACCAGGTGGCGCAGTGGGCGACAGCAGTGCTTCGGCGACTGGGTAGCCGGCGTCGGCATGCACAAAGCCACTCGCAGCTCTCTGGGATGTTTCACCGTAGCCGTTCGACGTGGACATGGGTGGTTGTCGTTGCGGCGACGGCGGAAAACTGACGGGTGCTTGCGGCAGATGAACGGGCGATGCCGACACGCTTGCCGGCAATGAGCCAGCGCTGCCAGGAGCACAGTCATTCGAAACAGTCGACGGCTGGCTTCCAACCGCTGCTTTCGGACCAAACGAATTTGGTTTCATAAACGGCAGGAAATCTTTCAGCTTTGGAGTTTCTGAAGATGGCAACGGGGGCATTCCCATCACTGAAGGTTGGCCTAAACTGGCTGACATCCCTGGTATGTCAAACGCCGCAGCAGGTAATGGTGGCTGCTGTTGGACAGGCTTGGGAGCAGTTGGTCTTCCTGGCGGTGCAACTACAAACAGAATAAACTCAACTGTTTGTCAGCACAAGTCACCAAACAACAGTAAATACAAATACAGAGAATCTGGTTTTATTTCATTCGTTTCAAACAATCAGTGACAGATTATTAATTCACTGGAGATATGACACAAATATTGATATAAAGAACCCTTTTCAACCAATATTTTGCAGCCGTGGCTGACTGCGATGGGAACCCTGGTGTTAAGCTTTACTCACTCACTCATTGCTGTAACATCCACATTTATCTCGGCTTTGGAACGGCTTGAAACCTATCGGACTAAATTCCTACGCATGGCTACAGATGACCTTAGTAAGTAGTAGAGAAAAACATGCGGGAATTTCTTAAAACAGAAAGCAATAGCTGAAGTACAATTCATCGAGCGACATACGCGAATACCTTTTGGCGCCAGTCTGTCTTGTATTCTTGAGCGCTCTTCCCGTTCGGTCTTGCAAACTCGATGCGACCTCTCCAGCAGCTGTTTCACCTTTGCGTCCAGCTTGTCGTAGAACGTCCTGCCACGGTTGACTTTTGACAGCAGATCTTCGTACACGGTCGACGACATGATCAGCTCCGCAATCATTGACTCTCGCCTACAATCGCACAGTCATACTCATAATCACCATCAACAGTCTACAACTAGAACCATGACGCACTACACTGTCCAGTTTAATAGTGCAATCCTGGAGCTACAGTAAGCAGTCTGGAACAAGAACGTTTTCGAGGAATTGCTTGAAAACTGGCGTGGAACACATCAGCTTGAGTTCTGTTGGGAGGCGTTTCCATGCACGGGTAACGGCAACAGAAAATGCCCTCTCGCCGAATTTCAGACGGGTCCTAGGAACGACGTAATCGCCTTTTGACGCAGTACTCTTCCATACACATTAATTCCCGCGTAACATCAACCTGTTACTGCAAACGTCAATCAATACTGTTTGAACATGCAACGTGAATGGCAACTGAATATTCCGTTCAGAAACGGGCAGAAAACCTTTACAGGCCTTTCTCGAGAACATCTCGAGTAAACTGGTATCAGAAGCAAGTTCTGGATTTAACAGAGCGGAATCGCTGATGGAACGTCGATATCATCACCGCAATTGTGGAAAACGATCCAACAACAAAACATTTGCAGAAAAAAACTCAAACAAACTAACGGCTGTGCTGGGAAAGACTTTGAAAAACCTAACGACAAGTTCTTTACAGCAACAAAGTAACTTCGGCACAACTCAGCATCAGCATACACACTTTCAAAGCACTTACTTATTTGCTATTTCGGAGTTCTCTTTTCGAATTCGAGCGAACTTGGCATTTGTGTCCGTCAATGCTCGTAAAATGTTGTCTTGAGCTGTGAGATTCTGCTCGATCAGCGAAATAGTTTTCGAATGCTTGCCGAGCTGTTCTTGGAAGAATTCCTACAGCATACACATCGCAAAGCCTCAAAACATGACTACTGCTCCAATCTATAAATTCATCAGAAATTCCTTTAAAAATCACATAAAGAGCAAAATGCATGAACTCATAAAACTTGACAGAAAGTAAC
>Ga0056115_1000904_pt1 | contig 13398 bp, 8 predicted proteins | sample WorMetOlspDAHAB1_FD_77007 | JGI IMG/M metagenome (GOLD analysis project Ga0056115, IMG submission 77007) | Marine gutless worms symbiont microbial communities from Max Planck institute for Marine Microbiology, Germany - Olavius sp. DAHAB.1 ...
AGCCCTATAGTTTTCTGAATTACGAACATCACCATGTCGGTCTTTAATCAAAGGTACAATGATACCAATACCAAATTTGTCAGGAACATAGCCATGTTTTAACATGGTATTAAACAGTAGTTTAATACCATGTTAAAACATGGCTATGTTCCTGACAAATTTGGTATTGGTATTGAAGCTGATATTAGGCCTATGGGATATCAGCTAGGGTTTTTGTCTATTGTGGATATATATCCAAGTGCTGGGTTAGTAGCGCTTTACAAAGTAACTCGTTGCCGTACGTAATTTGTTATTATATGGAGTAGGCTAACTATACCAGTGTCGCTTGTCTGCCATAAGTAATGCTTTTAGTAACTGTAGTTACATTTTACGGATAATGCTTGCGCAGAGGATGCGTTCCTTTCCGTTACTACAATATATTGTCATAGCCTAACGTCTGGTCCAACTGTTCGACCATGTAGGGCCTCCGTATTGACGGTATAATAAATAAGTCTACATGCAGATAAAGACGAAACGATGAATAAGAGTGATATATGAAAAGCAAATACTTGACACGATGCAATTTAGACACCGTGTATTTAAGATGGTATTTAGAGAAGATACTTCTGGAGAAAAACAGTTCGCAGAGAGAAGTGACAGTGAACGATTCGTGTATTCGTGCTGTGCATAGAAATTTTTTCTCTCGTCGAAAACGGCATTTTACTTTCATCTTGATTCAAGTAGGCTACATAACAAAAAAAACAGCGACGTATACTTTAACGCCGCAACGACAGCGTCGCATAATATGCGATGTGTGCAGGCTCGCGACAGCCACAAGGCGCAGAGTGTTCCGATGTACGTGATCGTGACTGACGACAACCTTGCTGCGGAGCCTGAGCCCGGCTCGTTACGATGCAAGTCGTCTCGTCGTGGCCAGCAGCAGATTCGCGCCGGCCGACGTAGCTCCGTGTCGGCTGAACGCTATGACCCGGAGCGTGATTTGGCCGCCGCCGACTCGGCAGGTGTCGGCGGCGACGAGGCGACCAGCTCGGCGGTCGTGGTGCCGCCCAAGACACCGGAACAGAGACAACGACTCACCGATGCCGTCCGCGACATTCTCCTGTTCAGGTCCCAACAGATACGAGAACACGATTTCTTCGTTATTATTATTGTTGTCACGATTTTTTACGTTTTTAACGATTCAATTTTTCAGTATTATTTTTGTTTAAAAATGTTAACAAGAATGCTCAGCGAAACACTTTAAAATCACGATTTTTATGTTTAAATGTTTTAGTTATTCCTTTTCACTGTTTCATTACAAAAATGTGAACAAATGTTACACGAAACACTTTTGAGTGATATCATATGTTCTATTCTGCTATTCAGCACCTTGTCCAGGCGATGTATACAAATTTATGATTTATTGATCCATTGATTAGGCCTAATAAAGATAAATAGGCCCTACAGATAAGCCTAGGTGTCAGATGACATACCATTTTCAGCACAGTACTGGCCAGATATCGATGGATCGATCATTTTCTGTATACAAAGTTTTCACCATTTTCACTTGCTGTGAGAGTTAATAATTAAAAAACGTATATTTAATTGTTTAACCTAACGAGACGAGGCTTCCGGGTATCAGAAACACAAATGCGCAAAAAATGTCTACAAATTCATATAGTTGCGTTTTTGCATAAATTAGGATATTGATTCATTAGTATGCACATAAAGCTCGCGCTCTGCTGGTGTCAGAAACCGGTAGCATTCCTGTTGTCTGAAGATTACACTGCTACTCGTTTCGGGCGTTCGTTTTCATCGCGTTTTAACCAGTTAAATATGTGAATATCTTATTAACGTTCTCTCGCAACTTTTTCCCCAAATCTGTGCTTCAGGTCGCTCGACTCTGACGTCATGAGTGACGTCATCGACGCCATGTTTGAGCGCCTGGCGTCGCCCGGCGAGTACGTCATCCGACAGGGAGACGACGGAGACAATTTCTACGTCATCGACAGCGGCGTCTACGACGTCATCATCACCACTCGCAGGGCAACCGGCGACGGCGGCGAACCCGTCGAGACGTCGGCTCGCGTGCTCCAGTTCGACGGTCGCGGCAGTTTCGGCGAACTGGCGCTGATGTACAACCAGCCGCGAGCGGCCAGCGTGGTGGCGGTGACCGAGGGTCGACTGTGGGCGATGGGGAGGCACGCGTTCCGACGCCTCGTGCTGCAGAGCGCCTTCCGAAAGCGGCAGATGTACGACCGACTGCTGCGCGGCGTGCCGATGCTCAAAGCGCTGGACGACTACGAGCGCGCGACGCTGGCCGACGCCCTCCGCTCGCAGTCCTTCGCCGACGGAGACCGAATCGTGGCCGAAGGTGACCCGGTCGCCGACGGCATGTACTTCATCGAGCGAGGCACGGCGAGGGTGACCATCACCAAGGACGGCCGCGAGACCGAAGTGACGCAGCTGAAGACGGGCGACTACTTCGGAGAGATGGCGCTGCTGGAGAACGGCGCGCGCACGGCGAGCGTGTACGCAATCGACGAGCAGAAACGCGATGGCGACAACAATGCGGAGAGCTTCAAAAGCGGAGAGATTCGAGTGGCGTTCCTGGAGCGGGACTCGTTCGAGCGACTGCTCGGTCCGTGTCTTGACGTGCTCAAGCGCAACATGGAATCGTATCAGAAGAGCACGCCGTAGACACGTGTGTTCAGGCCCGTGTTCTACCAACGCGGCGGGGCCCCGGCGCACACAGCGAACACTGACACGAGTAGAAATACGGGTGAATAACCTCTAACCAACCAAACACCAAATCTAACCCTAATCCCACTACTCAACAGCACCACACAGGAAGCATCCACCGATGTCATATAGGCCTGCGTATTCGCAGATATTCATACTAAGCGATGTTATTGCACCGTTTGTTCTGGTTTCCGTTGTCAACTTCTTGTTTCCACACGGGAACTCGATCAGAGAATTATCTACCCCTCCCACAGGAGGAGTGTTCACCCCCTAAAACTTTTTTACACCCTAACACCGTCCCCCACTGGAGGTGTTACGAGTTCTTACACGTAGCCTGATAGGGTCTATGCTATTCTCAGCTATAAGAGGCTACCGCAGTAGCCTGAATTAGGCTACTACAGTCGTGTTTTTTAAGAAACATTCGTTTGGAATTCTCGGCCGGAATCCGCCACTGACAGCAATTAAAATGGTGCGCATAACTATTACTTCATTTAATATAAATTTGCATGCAAATAAAAGTTTTCTATAATATATGTTGACCCTCCACCCCGAGACTCTACTTACACCCCCCCCCAATTTAAAATCCTGGAAAGTACACTGAGCTTGATCATCCAGGTCACATTCAGTTCATTTCTTCAGCTGGAATATTATAACGCACTTTTCTTAATTGCCGCCTAAGAAGTCATGAGACAGCCAGCTCGTAGGCCTTTAAGAACAGTTTGTGTCAAACTCCATCTAAGAGACGGACGGACGGACAAAGAGACGCGTCTCTGTGTCCGTCCGCTTGTGTCTTAGATGGAGTTGACACTTAATAACGATTGAAATATAGACCATGAAACGATGGAGGTTGCAGGTTCCAGCTATAGCAAACACCGCAGAGACAGTATCACACAGTTTACTGAGATCACGTACTTTATTTCGATGACACGAATTCCTCAAATCATCGATTCAGCATCATCAGTAGCCTATCACGAGCAAACAATGCCCATAGGTCAAACATTAGTTAAACATGAACAGTGCACTATTTCGTCCACTGTTCCAAAAGTCCGCATAGCAAAGTAAAAATTTGAACCAGAGCTCGGGTCCTGGGCATCGGTCACAGTGTCTCATTAGTGCCACTCGAGAAAGACGGACCTGCTTATGCTGCTCTAATGAATTCTTTCGTGTCTGACTTTCGAAGGCGTGATTTTGACGAGCAATCGCGCTGGTATCCTGGTCTACTCTATTAAGTAAGAAAGTAATTAATTGATTAATCACTTAATTAATTAATTAAAGGATTAATTAAGTAAAGGATTTATATAGCACCAGACTATGGCGAGAATCAGGGCGAATTTGCGGCTGGATCGCTGGGGAAGCAGATTGAAAGTAGACAGACTTGCGATGCCCGCGATTACTGTACAGCACAACAGGCTCAGTCAGATCACAACTGTTGTTAAGTCAGAATCATGCCTGGCTAACTGGAAAGTCGCGATGAAGTCTGGTCGTGCAGTTTTCGAGAAGTGAAACGCAGTGCTCGGTCGGCGTCTGGCAAACGACGTCAAAACCATTATTATTCAACGGACTCCCAAAGCGTCGCAGCAAAGATTAACGCGTGCATGGCAGCAGACTGTTTTAACGTCAAATTTCCTTTTGAGTTATACTTGTTATAGACAGACTTGAATCAAACAATTCACTGAACATGCCATTGTATCATGTGTATGTGCATGTGTGTTGTACATGCGTGTGTATACGTTTGCGTCAACATTCTGTACTGTCGTTCGTTTGGATGTCGACATAACTGATATAATTATAGTTCAGGAAGTATATCAGATATAATATAGTTTGCTTCTGAGGTGTACTGAGCCGTTCGATCCATGTATTTGTCTGTTCACTTGCTAACTTTATTAGCCTTCGTCGGTGCCAAGTTATAGCCTACCAAATAATTGTGGATATCTATTACACTTCTGACTGATGTACAGGGTAGCCCAAAAAGTAAGCCACTATCAAGAATCATCATTAAATCGTATTAAAAACCGCCAGTGCGTCTACATTTCTCACGAATTTACAGTATGAAATGAGCACAAGAATGTTATAAGTTTGTATTTAATATTCTATTTCGTGACGTCATCAGTTGCTGCGTTTGAAGCTGCGACATGGGTAAAATCAATGTATATGACAAAATCTTGAAAATCATGATTGAAACCTGAAAAAGGGAAAAATATAGAAATCAAAGAAATGTTTACATAAATCTCCATCTAATAGATGGTTTAGGAATGTTATTCACACCTTGCTAAGTCGAGCTGATGCCAAAGAAAGCGCTGACATCATATATACCGTCATATCGCTACGTAGGTCAGGCACAGTTATTGACGTCAAAAATTAGGTCAAGCAGAGAATATTTAATGCCGACGGATAATGTTATAGTGCTTGATTATTTCTTGTATTTTACGAAGAAATCTAATCTCAGTGGCATACTTACGATGTAACACAATTTTTTTTATAATTTGCTAGTGTCTGACTTTTTGGGCCACCCTGTACTTGCTATTCACGCCCACAAAAGGCCATTGTCGGCTACCAGTTGTTGTAATGTTGCACATATTTTTGTTAAATATGCATAAATTAATTTTTAAATGCTCAACAATAGTGTAACTGCATATGGTGTGAAGTGTCATTACTGGGCTAAGCATAAAATCACGCCGCCATGTTGTAGGTATACTTAATGTAAACAAATAGATGGTAAAGTGCAGAAATCTGGGAAAATGTGACGCCAAGGAAGTTCGTGGACGATGTATTTCGACTGGTGAAATTCCATACAGTTTACGACGTCATACTGCTACAATAAGATGGCTGCGGCAACTTTCCACCGAGACACTGATTCCACTCTTCAGAACAGTTTTGAACAATGTCCTTCACTGTCAGTTACCGAACAGAACGGAACATTCATTCGCTCACAATGATGGTTCTCTTGGTGTAATGGCTGACTGTAGAAACTTTCTAATTAGAAAGTTCACCACAGACATGCATTAGCCCCAGTTCCTATCTCTATATGGTGTACACAGTACACAGTTGCGTTTCGTCAGCTTGTAATAATGAAGGTTATGATGTTGACGATGTATTCGTTTTGAAAATGGACTCGAACCGTTTACGCTAACAAGCAGTGGTTAAAGTAGAGGGTTAGAACGGGGCGCAGTTACGCCAAAATCGTTGGCAGGGATCTTCGTCAGAGTAGCCTATACCCACAATAGGAGCTTTCGATGGCAGGTATGCTGACTCCTAAGCCACCAACCACCACTTTAATCACTGCAAGCAGGCATGCGTGTTCTCAGACTGGAAATGTACGTCGTGTACTGTTGGTATGATGTTGTTATGAAATTTTCTGATGATTGCAGTTCGACAGTCGCTGTAGTTAGCTTATTATGGTGGTGTTGGAGCCGTTCGTATTTTTAACATTTGGTGTATATAACGATAAACGTGTGCATTGTCTTCAGTCGAATTCGAACATGTTGACTCGAAGTACAATATGAATCAAAACTTAGATCAATACTGGTATCTGATTGTTCATAGATGTCATACACATGGTGACGATCCCTTGAAAAGCCGTTGATGGCTGCTAAAACGACTGACATTTGACATTGATTATCATTATCGTCATCAAAATATCAGAGTGACCAAGTAAGTTGAGTAGTAGTAGTAGTAGTAGTACGTATAGTAGTAGTCGATTTGTATAGCGCATCACGCAGTGCCTGTAATGCGCTAACCTTCCCTTTGCGCCGCGAAAAGACACGTTTTCAGAGCCGAGTAGGTTTCAGTTCATTAAGCAGTAACGGCGCTACAAAGTTCGCGGAACAATTAAGTAAAAAAACTTATACGCACGTCAAATTCATCCATAAAAAGCTAAACAGATAAGGCGTGTCTTGAGGTCTCACCGAGCTAATGATAACGTTCACAAGGGACAGTCTCGCTGACCACAATCTAAAGTATTGGTGTTGTTGTTGCAAGTTGCAACTCGAAGGAAATATCACAAACATATACCTATAGGCTACTGTGTTTCATAGCAGCGGATAAATGGACAGCGCACCATTATAGTAACGATACGCCCACAAACTGTGTGTGAATGCTGACAGCCCGACACATCAGATGTCTACATGAATTCACAGAGCTTGATTTGGCTTGTAGCCGCGATCGAGTGTCTATCGAACAATGCCATGTGTACAAAAAGCCGAAACATTATAATTCGGTAGGAAAAAAAGATTTTTGCATACTCAGTGGAAGTCCGTTGCTTGGTAGCTCATACTTTTGGCGTTGCTTTTCGCTTCAGCCGGCGATCGAGGGATATATAAGGTAGGCCTATAAATAGGCCTATAAGCCACACTTCTCATTATCACCATATCGTATTGAAACCCGCCAGTAGGGCTAGAATTTTAAATCATATTTGAATGTAAAAAGCACCAGAATATTAAGCTACGTATAGGCTGGACAATGGGCTCAATTAATACCGGTAGCTATCGCCTTTAACCGTTATGCCAGCATGCAGTCCCTGTAATAAGTTGTACTGTTACCCACAACTCTCCGTTTCTTCCCAGCTGCGGCCGAGACCATCGACACTAGGCCTACTTGTTATGCTTACCTGAGTGGGTATGAATAATCTTATATGGAACACTTGCCGCGGACACTATCGGGGTTAGATCGGGATAACGTCCAGGGTGGCCCGAAAAATTCGGCACATGTCTGTGTGCCTTAGGCCTATAACTTCATCAAATACTGACCAATTTTCAAAATTTTTATTCACTGTCAGAATCAGGAGAAAATTTGCAATAATACTATCACTAAAATCCCACCACACCTCAAACGTGTCGAAATGTCAATGTCTTAAAACAACAATTGAAAAACGACTTCTGTAACAACACATTTAAAGAAATTAACAACAGGAAACAACGTACTTATTGTCTCAGTTATTGTTTAAAGCAACTGTAACTTCCTGCAGTTTTACATCAAATTTGTTTGATATCCATCTCTTCTCCTTTTCGGGTTTATAATTACGATATGATCATATAGGCCTATACGCTTAATATTTCCCATAGCAAAGCTTGAAGCACAGTAATTGAAGACGTCACGAATTAGATTGCGCATAGAATATTTAATACCAACTGATTATATTCTGGTGCTTTTTACATTCAAATATGATTTAAAACTCTAGCCTTACTGGCGGGTTTTCAATACGATATAGTGATAATCAGAAGTGTGGCTTATATTGCGCCACCCCTTGTATTAGATATCCTAATATTAGAAGAAGTCATGGTGCAATTATTTAAGTCTAAATGCGTACCTACTACCTATGCTGTTATATGCCTTCGAAGTGAGTTACGTTATTCGATCAAAACGATTAATCCATGAAATAAGTGAATGATTGTAAATTAATGGTAAATTACGGTCTAATAATAAATATGACTTGGTTGTGAGTTGCCAAGCGTATACTTCTGAAAAATAGATAAGATAATCTTATTTTTTCGTTTTCGCCTGATTAGTCACTAACTTTCTATGTCACGTAGGCTAATACAGTTCAGAATTTTGTTCACTTATTTGTATTTAGGCCTATGCACGTGCAGTGATGGATAATATTTTAGGTATTTGTATAGTTATTATCATGTGCTAGCCTGCTGTTGAATCTATTTTTTCTCTTTCAATTTTTGTGTTGTATCTTTCCTTTGTTATATTGCTACCCTTCGAGGTGAAATAAAAATGAATAGTACGCCTTTATTATTAACTTTATCGATAGAAGCAAATTCAAGCGCAGCAGTTGATGATGTTACACTCGTAGAATATTTTATACCAACTTATAAAAATCTTGTGCTTCAATAACACTGAAATTAAAAAGAAATCTTGCTTCACTGGCAAATATTGGCCTTCAATGCAGCTACTAGTTATTGATTATTCGGTAGTGACTTACATTTCTGGGCCACGCTGTATATCATTCATCCAATTAGCCTATTTGAGCGTTTCAAGCCTCACCAAAGATACTGCGTGGGGATACACTCGGTGGAAGAATATGTACCGAACAAAAGCCACAGCTGAACTGTCAGCACGTCCGCACAAGTTGCGAGCACAGAACCTGTGGACTGCAGCTCGTATATGCATGCACTCTGTATACGATAAGCGACACCGATAGACACCGCACCGCTACGGCGTCGTCGCAGTTGAATTATTAACACGAGAGGCGCCCATCACTCACCACTCGTAGACTGCGGCTTAATGACCTTGGCCGTGCACTGAATCCAGAACCGCCTAACATCATAGGCGCAAGGGAGGTTACGGGGGGTTAGAACCTCCGCAGAAATTTGGTCACGGGGGTTTGCGTCCGTGACAATGACCCTCGGAATCCGTGGATGGACTGACGGGAAGCAGAAAACCCCTGGGAAATTAGGAGAGCAACAAAAGCGAAGGGTAAGACACGTGAGAGACTGGAAGACAGGAGAGGAAGGAAGTTATATAGAGAGGAGGAAAATAGAAGGAATCGACGAGAAGGTAAAGATAAGTAACGGAGCGGACCCCCTAGATTTTAGAACATGGATAGCCTCTCAGTCCTTATAAGTCATAGGGGCCATCCATGATATTATATGACGCAAAAAAATGACAATTTTTCAACACGCCTCTTATCTAACAGTTTTACCAACCCCATAAATTATGCCTATATTATACAGAAAAAAACTGCATGCAGTCTACCCAATGTTGTATAAGACGGTCGACGCTCTAAAACAGCAAAAATCAAATATTACAAGTTAGCACGAATAGGCTATATGCGCTAGCACATTTAAATAAATTCGCCAACTGCCAGCTTTAAATGTAGCCTATATAAGCTAGGGAATACCGTTAAAGCCGTGATAACTCTGCAGTCAGCCTGGGAGCCATCGTGTCATAAAAACAAAACTATCAAACAACGCAAACGGAAATTCAATGTACTAAGCTGTAAAAATAGGATGAGAGAAGAGCATGAGATAAATACGGACAGTTAGTTAACAAAATTATCAGCATCAGTTAGTTGTCAGTCAGTTGCCAGTTCTTATAGGCCTACTATTCCCACAACAGATGGTAGCGCAATAAATATTACATTTTTTCTTAGCCGGTGTGTCCGCTTCTCTCTCTGCTTGTCGGATTGCTTTATTTATTTTCAATAACAAGCTCAAGGCCCACGACACCACGACAAGCGATACAACACAACACAGAAAAACACATACATGCAATAACGCTCTATATAACAGTACTTAATACAATCACCCCCACCTATATAACGTAGGTTTATATAGGCCTAACAAACTGTCAACCCCCCACTCGCTCATGTGGACGGCCCCTTAAACATTAAGACCCCAAGGCCGTAAACCTGGTTTTAAAGCGCACGATTCAAGAGCCAATTGCCAGTCGTGCTCTGCGTTATAGGGTTGCCAACAGACCCGTAAATTACATGTAGGTCTCGGTGTCCTGCGTCCTGATGTACATGCTTTCTCGAAACGTCAAATGTCCCGTATTTCGCGAAGCCTGCTTAAATGTCGCACGTAGGCTAATATTCCGCCCTCACAATCAAATACGGAATTTGAAAAGTGATATTGGCCTAACTATGAAATGTTGGAATTCACCTAATCACCTAATATTGTATTTGGCGGCCGGGTTCTGTATGGACCGCTGGGGGATCCGTGTGTCGCCCACCGATTCACATCTGCGTGAGCTATAGGGGATCGGCAGACCAACTGTTGAATTTTAAAAAAGAAGGGACAATTGAGGGGGAGAGGGCAAGAAACGAAAGAAAAAAGGAAAGGAATGTGGCAAGGAGGAAAAGTGAAAATGCAAATGGCGTCCACAATTTTGGGAAGTAGGTGTTGGAAACCTACTTCGATCTTCGTCATTCTTTTCAAATGCAGACATGCACCCCTTTTCTTATTACTCCTTTCATTTGTCGTGAAGCATGCAAGTGGGACTAGGCTATGCAGCAGCGGCGATGTAGAAGCAGGTCTATAGACCTACTAAAGTATATGTGACCCACACGAAAATCCTGCATCTGAATTAAGTAATTCGAAACTCAATGTCGAGTTTATTCTTGTGTTCATGAATTTATAAATTGAATTCTTTAATAATACTATTCTTATCGCTAACGTCAACAAGTTTACATGGTACTTGTACTCTTGTTATAAACTCAGCAGTACCAACTTTTACTTTCGACTAAACACATTCCAGGAAAATTACCAGAGTAAAATTTCAAGTTGTTATCAAGTTGTTGTTAAGTTGTTGAAAATTACTGATTTGAAAGACGGACGCAACCCAAACCTGACACATTGGACTTTATCCATCTGTAAGCAAATACTACTCTAACCACGCATTTCCACTGTTTTACACAGGTTGGAAATATGCGACGTTAATGACCTTCAGCATCACTCAAGTTGATCGATTGGTATAAGTTAAAGATAAAGGGTGCCTAGTGGACAATGTCCGTTATCTTCTGCTTGTCAGTCCATATACCACACAGTCTGTGACGCATGGCCAGTGTGATGGCAGACTCAGTTACCTTTCTAGCTTTGGAGCATCAGTCTTTTAGCTTTTGCTGGTACCAAGTTATACTGCTTGGTGATAGAGGCACGAAAGTGAAAGGCTTCCCATGGGCATGGCCATATTCGAAAGTGCAGTGGGTGATATTTGAACTCGTGACTTGTTGACCGCGAGTCCAGCATTCTAACCACTATGCTATCGAGTAGTCGAGCCATACACATCAGCATTACACATATAATTAATCACTGGCTGAAAAAAAGTGGAGGCAATATATTCACAATATTATTAAACAAGCGGGGTGATTAAAATCAACTCTATTCGTTGTCAAGTTCACTGACAACGTCATCAGCGGTAACCATCTCATCATCATCTCTAGTCCGAAATTCAGCTGGCGACTGTCGACTGTCACTTGCCACAGAATCTGACTGTCCATCTGGAGTAAATGGTTGACGCTGATCATTATCGTCGGCTGCTGCCGCACCTATATCAAACAAATCAACTATAAGCCAAATGACTGATATAAAGCCTCCATTACAACAAGAACATATTAAGTGCCATAGAAAATATGGTGTCTTAAAAATTAGAATAAAAAGTCAGAAACACAAAATGCTGGTGTAAAAATGGTCACATATTTGTTTTAAAACAATTAAAAACCTTCTGACAGCATTGGACAGCATAGCAACTTTGGCCAGGAATATTCCGTGAAGCAATCGATAACTTTTAACAGTGGGCAATTGAAGAATATGAACCGGGGTCTGTAGGTGTCAATATGTCAGCCAATCATAAAGAAGGACTGGCTCTGTATAAAATGTGAACAAAGGAGTTCAGTTCGTGAACAAAATGACAATCATAGTTTTCAGTTCACTGCAATCAATAAACTACATGATTTGGTATTCATCGCAGATGAAATGAACTTCAACGGACTGAGATTTCCTCCACAGAGTGTCATGAAAAAGGTGTCAAAAAAAACTAGTCAAACATAACGACTGAGAGCAAACGTTCACTCAGCATGTTCAGTGGTCGGGCTTTCTCTGATGCAGGTACGACTTTGTGGAACTCTTTTGGATTGTCTCCGTGACACAGAGCTCAGCAGTGACAGCTTTTGAAACAAGACGGAGTATCACATTCAGCACAGTGAGATGCTTCGTGGATGGTTTGGATTTAACAGCACTTTCAGCACAATGAGGCCATATCATGCCTTTTAAAATATTTTTTTAAATTAGTTATAAGGTTGATATTAGAGACAAATTTGAAAATACCACGTTTTGGGGAAGTTTTGCATAAGTTGAGAGTTAGGAAGTACTGTTTCCAACGGTTTTCATATTTGGTGCAAGGCACACAGGATGTGCTCAATTGCTGAAACAAACTTTATCACAAGTCACTAAGGATGGGTTTTTGTTATGAAGAAAGCAGCAAGATATAATTAAAAGCCTGTTTACGGTTGTTTGTTCATGTCTGGAAAACCTATTGGCTAGTGACAGATGCTAGATGCTCCATGACTCTGAAAATGCTATTGACATTGAGAACGGCTTACTAAGTCGGGCTGCACGACGCTCTAACGCCAGCTGCCGACTTCTCTCCATCCGCTGCCTTTGTTCAACACTGAAAGTCTGACAACAAACATCACGAGCGATCAAAACATGAATTGCAGCAAAACTACTATCACTTAAGTCATCCAGCCATGCAAACCAAACGACATTTCGACACAGTGAGAATTGTCACAGCAATTAAAAACAACACAAAAAGTTAACATAAACTTAAACACCAGATCATATAATTTATTCGTATATGTGTAAATAACTAGTCTGCACTAATACGGTATCTTCGCACAATCTCCTGTCTCAGGCAAAATGCGCTATATTGTATGTACTAGTTGCAGCATTCTATGAATGACATTCTTAACAGTAGGCTACCAGTAAAAAATGCTTATTTTGTTCAAAACATAGAGATAAACAATGACAGTTGGTGGGTTTAATACGAGAATGTGTTTTATTAGAATAATCAACCCTTTTTGACATTTAGAATATCTACCTTACTTTTTTATATTTCATAGCTTATCCGATTGTGTTTTAAGTTGCCAATAAGTGCTTAAGTTTTCATAGAATGTTTCACTGAAGATTCTTTTATACTTTTTATGCGTACTCAGTGTATGTCACACAATAATAA
>Ga0056115_1000906_pt1 | contig 13387 bp, 10 predicted proteins | sample WorMetOlspDAHAB1_FD_77007 | JGI IMG/M metagenome (GOLD analysis project Ga0056115, IMG submission 77007) | Marine gutless worms symbiont microbial communities from Max Planck institute for Marine Microbiology, Germany - Olavius sp. DAHAB.1 ...
CCGTTGCAGCCGGCGCCGCTGAATTTGATGGTGGCGACCAAATTTTGGGGGAAGAAGGATTGGAGGATTTTGAACTTTCCGATGAAGCCGGTATGACTCCCGAAGCGTCATTTCAGCAGGCCAAACAAAAAGAGCTGCCGTTGGCTTTCGAGTACGAACTCCCGCAGCAGATCACCATGAATTCAGGTGACGGTGATACTTTATTGCCATTGTACACGAAAAAGATGGCCGGTGATTTTTTCATCCATACTGTGCCGCAAAATGATCCCCTGAACTATCTGGTTGGTCGAATCCTACCGGACAGTGCCTTGCTTGCAGGCAGGTTAAATGTACACTTTGGCGGTCGATTTGTTGGTGGTACGGTCTTCAAAGAGAAAAAAGCCGGTCAGGACCTTCTGATTAACCTCGGGGCGGACCGCAGTCTAAAAGTCGAGCGGGAAAAAATTACGGATAAACTCACGGAAACCTTCTTCGGTCGGGTGGAAAGATCGATGGTCGCCCGGGAACTGGAGTACCGGATTCAGATAGAAAACCTGAAGGAAGAGCCCGTGGTTGTCGAACTGTTCGACAGTATCCCGGTATCTAAAACCGACCGATTCCAGGTCAAAGGACTTGAACTCACACCTGAACCCAAAGTGAGGGATTTTCAAGAGCGTGAAGGCGTTATGAAATGGGACCTGCAGTTGAAACCAAAGGCCATTGAGGAAATTCGAATTAAGTTTTTCGTCAAGCACCCCAAGGATTTAAAGCCGCAGGGATTGTAGCATAATGGGAATGGTCAAAACTCATGTAAGAAGATATTAAAAGCGAACTGCAGATCCGCAGAACCGCAGAATATCGAATAACGAACACCCATCTGAAAATAGCACCTTTAAATATCGGATCCTTTGGGATGATCTGGACGCCACTTATCACCTGCCTCCACTGCATGACAGGCAACTTGAACACCACTGTCGAGGGTTGTCAGCTTCGGATTCACCTCACGGCAGTGACCGGCCATCAGTGGGCAGCGAGGATGGAAGGGACAGCCGCTGGGTGGATCGATGGGATTGGGGATTTCGCCGGCAACCGGTGCCCTTTTGCGGCCGGTCATCTCCACATCCGGAATTGTCTCCAGCAGCAGTTGCGTATAGGGGTGCAGGGGATTGTCGAAAATATTGTCCACCGTAGCCACCTCGCAAAGGCGGCCCAGGTACATGACACCCACGTTGTCGGCCATGTGGCGGACCACGGCCAGATCATGGGAAATGAACAAATAGGTTAAATCGAATTCCTTTTGCAGGCCCTTCATCAAATTTAAAATCTGAGCCTGAACCGAAACGTCCAGGGCTGATGTCGGTTCGTCACAGACAATAAATTCGGGTTCGCTGGCCAGGGCCCTGGCAATGGATATTCGCTGGCGCTGTCCACCCGAGAATTCATGGGGGTATTTTTCACCGTCAGCCGCTGAGAGACCGACCTGGATGAGCAACTCCTCGGTGCGCTGCGATATCTTTCCGGCGCCTTTGATCAGATCAAAAGCCCGGATAGGTTCACTGACAATGGCCGATACCCGCCAACGCGGATTCAAGCTGGCGTAAGGATCCTGAAAAATCATTGCTATGCGCCGACGCAACTGCTCCATTTGGATCCGACTGGTGACGGTGGCCACGTCGACGCCTTCAAATTCGATTTTACCGGCCGTCGGGGGATGCAGGCCCACCACCAGATTGGCTACGGTTGATTTCCCGCAGCCAGACTCTCCTACCAGGGCAAAGGTTTGTCCTTTGGTAATTTCGAAATCGATGCCGCTGACCGCTTTTAATATCATGCGGGGCTTGCCTTCCAGCAGCCGATTGAGCAGTGGTTTAGAAACATCAAAATAGCGCTTCAGTCCCCTGACACGGAGCAGGGGAGGGGCTGATGTTTCCGGCTGGGAGCTAATCGCCATTTTTAACCTCTTTCCAAATACCGGAGTGTGGGAGCGATCCAATTTTGGATTGCGGATTTTTTCTCAATTGTGGTTATGCCAGTGCTTAGGTAATTCATTTTAAATCCGAATTCCCAAATTCATATAACTCCATTACTCCATTAGCTCCGTGGTTACAGGCTTGCCAACAATATGCAACCTAAACATATTATCCATGAACCTCGGATTCATCACTGTACAGCCAGCAGGCGGCTCGCGTCGGTTGCGTGTCCAATAAATCCGGTCTCTGCTTGCGGCAACGCTCAAAAGCATTCGGACAGCGAGGGTTGAAAGGGCAACCCGGTGGTATTTCCGTCAGGCGCGGCATGGTGCCATCGATCTGGGTGAGTTCTTCAGCCTTGTGATGCAATGACGGTATCGATCCCATCAATCCTTTGGAATACGGATGCTTGGGTTCTTTGACGACATCCCGTACATTTCCGACCTCCACCAGCCTGCCGGCATACATCACCGCCACGCGGTCTGAAATTTCAGCAATAACGCCCATGTCGTGCGTGATCAGGATAACTGCCGTATCGTGTTCTTTACAGAGACGCTTTAACAGGGCGATGATCTGAGCCTGGATGGATACATCCAGCGCGGTGGTGGGTTCATCGGCAATGATCAGGCTGGGATTGACGCACAGGGCCAGTGCAATGACCACCCGCTGGCGCATGCCGCCCGAAAATTGATGGGGGTAATGGTCGATCCGTTTATCGGCCGCCGGAATGCCGACTTCATCCAATAGTTTGATGGCATGCTGACGCGCCTGCTGTGAATTCATATCGGAGTGGGTCAAAATGGTTTCCGTCAGCTGATTGCCGATCGTGTACAGCGGGTTTAAGCTGGTCAGCGGGTCCTGAAAAATCATGCCGATTTTTTTGCCGCGCAGGCGCCGCATTTCATGATAAGGCAGTTGATCGATGCGTTGGCTCTTTAACCGGATTTGTCCCGCACCGATGCGCCCGGGCGGTTCCAGCAGACCGATGATGGCCTGGCCGGTAAGGGATTTGCCCGCACCGGATTCCCCGACAATTCCAAAGACTTCTCCCGGCAGGATATCAAAGGATATATCATCGACCGCCACCAGGATACCGCGTCGGGTATCAAACTCGATTCGGAGATGTTCAACTTTAAGTATAGGTTCAGGGGTCATAGGTTCAGGGTTCCGGGTTCAGTGTTCCGGATTCAGGGTTCATGGGTTCTGGGTTAAAAAAAGGTTTCAGTGTTCAGGGGTCAGGTGACAGATGATCAGAGGTCAAAAGCCAGATATCAATGGGAAAATTCCTGAAACTCAAACCTACAAACTATCTTTCCTTCGGCTTTAAATCTATTAACCTAGCGTGCTGTTTGTTTGCTCTGATTTCCAAACCTCTGGACCTCTGAACTTTCTTCACCTCAGCTTAGGATTCAGCGCATCGCGCATCCAATCCCCAAGAAGGTTGACTGCAAGCACCAGGACCGCCAGGGCCGCCCCGGGGAAAATTACAATCCACCACTCACCGGCAAACAGAAAATCCTGGCCGATGCGGATCAAAGTTCCCAGCGATGGTTTGGTTGGAGGAATGCCGACACCCAGAAAAGACAGCGTCGCTTCGGTCAGAATCGCGATGGCCAACCCGATGGTTGCAATGACCAGGACCGGGCCCATCACATTGGGCAGGATATGACGGAACATGATGATAGCACGTCGTCGGCCAATGACCCGCGCAGCCTGCACATATTCTTTATTTTTTTCCACCAGGGTTGACCCTCGCACGGTACGGGCGAAGTGAACCCAGTTGGAAACACCGATCGCCAGAACCAGCACCCAGACGGCCAATTCATCATGGCGTTCATTGGGCAGCAGGCTGCGGACAACGCCGTCGATCAGCAATGCAATCAGGATGGCCGGAAAACTGATCTGTACATCCGCAATTCGCATGATAAAGGCCTCGACCGCCCCGCCGATGTAGCCTGAGACCAGACCCAGAGTGATCCCAATAATCATTGCCAGCACCATGGAGGCGAATCCCACGAAAATAGAGATTCTGGATCCATACAGGATACTTGAAAATATATCTCTGCCCTGGTCATCGGTTCCCAGCAAAAACTTGGACGTTCCATCTTCAAACCAGGCCGGCGGCGTGGAGGCGTCCATCAGATCAAGAGATGCCGGGTCAAAAGGGGTGTGGGGTGCGATGAGAGGAGCTGCAATCGCGGATAATATCAACACGGCCGTTACGCAGGCAGCAACAACAGTGACCTTGGAATTTTTAAAACTGTACCAGATGTCACTGTCAAAAAATCGATGGTGGGTATCCTGGATGCGTGCTGTAATTTTCATGTTTTTATCCCGCTGCGACTGCCTTGTCGAATCTCAACCGGGGGTCCACCACGTGATACAGAAGGTCGACAATCAGGTTGATTACCACAAAGAAAAAGGCAATCAAAATGAGGTAGGTGGACATTATCGGGATATCCGCAAACTCAATCGCCTGCAAAAACAGCAGCCCCATGCCGGGCCATTGGAACACGGTTTCAGTGATGATGGCAAAGGCGATAATCGATCCGACTTGAAGCCCGGTGATGGTGATCACCGGAACCAAAGTGTTTTTTAAGGCATGGCCGAAATTCACTGCGCGATCACTCAAACCGCGGGCCCGCGCAAATTTGATATAGTCGGTGCGTAGCACCTCCATCATTTCGGAACGTACCAATCGCATGATCAATGTCAGCTGGAACATGCCCAGGGTGAAGGCCGGCATGATAACTGCCTTCAAACCACTGTTGGTCAGCAGTCCGGTCGACCACCAGCCTAGCTGGACCACCTCACCGCGGCCAAAGGTCGGCAGCCACCCCAGGAGAACCCCGAAAAAAAGAATAAGCAAAATTCCGATCAAAAAAGTCGGCAGAGAGATGCCGATCAGCGACACCGTTTGGAAAACTTTGCTGAGAATCCGGTCCGGATACAGCCCGGTGTAAACGCCCATGGGAATCCCTACGACCAATGAAAACAGGGCCGCAATCAAACTCAATTCGAGAGTTGCCGGCAACCGTTCGACAAACAATTCATTAACGGGACGGCCAAGGCGGTAGGAAATGCCGAATTTTCCCTGGAGCGTGTTCCAGGCAAAGCCGGCAAACTGGATAATGACCGGGTCGTTAAGACCCAGTTCTTCCCGCATCCGCTCCATGTCGGCGATGCTGGTATCCTGCCCAACCATCTGGGAAACGGGATCCCCCACATAGCGAAACAATGTGAAAGCAACCAGTGCGACCACAAGCATGACCATAAACGACTGGAATATACGACGGATGATTAATGCGATCATGGGCGTCCTAAAAACCTCTTATATGCTTTTAGTGATAGTCTGATTCACCGGTCATAGTTAGCGGTATTAATTGTATTGGAAAAATGGAATGCTGGAATAGTGGATTAATGGTGTATTAATCTGAATACATCGTTATTTTATTTTAGCGCCGAAAAACTGATCCATTTGTCCAGAATTTTCAGCCCAGAATCTAAAATGAACGACTCCAGTTAATAGATTGGAACAATTGCCCCTTCTGTGCGGGTGGGGATAAACCCCGTCCCTACCCAATATTCCAATATTCCGCCATTCCAAAAGTGAGGCAATCATCTGAGCTTCAAATGATCTTTTTTTCTCAACAATTTGTAGAAGTGCCGAGACGAAAAAGCCCGGAATCGGCTAGGATTCCGGGCTTGTTAGTTTATGTTTCACTACTCGACGATAACATGGCGCCATTTAAACTCATTGTCCGGGCGCTGTTTGAGCTGCACTTTGTTGTTGACCCCCCAGGCCAATGCCTGCTGATGCAGGGGAACGTACGCGACATCATTGATGGTCATCGTCCAGGCCTGTTCGATCATCGCATCGCGCTTGGCCTGATCGGTTTCGCTGTTGATTTTTTTGGTCAGCTTATCCACTTCGGGGTTGCAGTAGCCGCCGATATTAAACTTGCCCTCGCCGGTATCTTTGGGGCAATGATGCAAAAAATTAAGTGGATTGTATGAATCGAAGCTGCCCGGCGTCCATCCCAACAGATAGAAACTGGTGTCGCGCTTGGGTGCCAGAATTTTCCCGAAATATTTGGATTTGGGCTGGGCCAGCAGGTTGACTTTGATGCCCACTTTGGCCAGCATGGATACTGCCGCCAGGCAAATCTGTTCGTCATTGACGTAGCGATTGTTGGGACAATCCATGCCGACTTCAAACCCGTCCGGATACCCGGCTTCGGCCAGCAGTTTTTTGGAGGCTGCCGGGTCATATTCAAGCCGTTTGAATTTCGGGTTTCCACCGCCGTGTACGCCCGGCGCGACCATCATGGCCGACGGTTCCGACAATCCACGCATGACTTTCTTTTTGATGGCTTCCGTATCGATGGCCTGGTAGAAGGCCGTGCGCACTTTCTTGTCTTTGAATGGATTTTTACCTTTGATATTGGAATACAGCAGTTCATCCCGGAACTGGTCCATTCCCAGAAAAATTGTTCGCAATTCCGGTCCGACCAGCATGCGGGTGGAGGCATTGCCGTCAACGCGTTTCATATCCTGTACCGGCACCGGGTAGGCCATATCGACCTGACCGGACAACAGGGCGGCCACGCGGGTGGCGTCATTGCCGATCGGGGTGAAGATTATTTCCGTAATATTGTGTACCTTGTTTTTATTGTCCCACCAGTTCGGATTGACCTTGCAGACGGTTTTAACACCGGGTTCCTGACTGACCAGAATAAAAGGCCCGGTACCGTTGGCATGGCGGGTGGCATAATTTTCTTTTTCCGCGTTTGCCAATTGAGGAATGGTGGCATTGTGTTTTTCGGTCCAGCTTTTGGACATGATGTACCAGGTGGCCCATTCCACATGCAGAATCGGATTGGGTGCTTTGGTGACAAAATCCACCGTATGGTCATCCACTTTAACAACCTGGGTGTCGGCCGACAGCCTGACTCTCAAGTCGGAATCGGGATGTCGCACACGGGTGGCGGAAAAAACGACATCATCGGCCGTAAACGGGGTGCCGTCGTGGAATTTGACGCCTTTGCGCAGGTAAAAACGCCAACGGGTGGGCTCCATCACTTCCCAGCGTTCGGCCAGCGCCGGTTCGATCTCCAGATTGGGTCCGCGACGGATCAACCCATCATAAATATTGCCCTGAAATCCCAGATGGAATGTTTCGTTCAAGTTATAGGGATCAAGGGAATCGAGAGTACCTTGAAAGGCGAATTTGAGCGTTTTCGCCCCGGCGGGTAAAACTAATACAACCGACAACAGTAGTGCCAAGAACAATGTTTTTTTTCGCATTTAAATCCCTCCTTCTATTTTGTTAATGTACCGTTTCTGACCTCCGACCAATTAGGATATATAATCCACTGTCTCAACAAAGAATTTGAAAATCGGGAGGTGCAGTTTTCTGCCAAAATATCTCATGAATCCGGTGCAGCATGGATTTTCGTTCATGAAGGGCCGGACCCTAAAACGACCAGGGGTCAAACCGGTGATGCCAAGCTGCGTTTAATCTTAGGATTAATAGAGAAATTCACCAGATGTGTCAAGTGAAATAAGGCTGCAAACAATTTAGTGGAAAAGCAAACTCGAAACCATTTGCATCGGAGGGTTTTAATGATTATCAAGGATTATCATTTCGATGGGGTGGCAGCGAAAAAAAACCTTTGAGGCCGTGAAATATTTTCGCCATCACATCGCCAAATTCAGGCAATAGGGATTCGGTAAACTTAAAGCAGGAAGTGAAAACGCAGAGAGTGGGGACGATGGTCACCGGCAGGGCGTAAGACCAGTGTCCGAATTCAAACTGATAATTTATATACATGGACACTACCACGGACAGCGGTGTTCCCCAGAATAGAAGTTTAGAAAATATGTTGCTGGGATAATATAAATACCGTGTGATATGAGCTATCTGGCATATCGCACCAATAATAATGCAGATGGTAAAGGCCCAAAAGGTTGAATGGATGGAAATTTCGATCAGATCGTTGTTTACGATTTTTGATATCATGTTATTGGCTTGTGGATGCAGCATAATGAATTTTTTGCCGCTGTAGGTCATGCGGAAAAGGTGCCAGAGGAGACTATAAAGATACAGCACCACCAGGCTCAATACCGTAGTGGCGATCAGAAGGAGAGTTGCCCGGAATGATGTATCCATAACCTCACGGGAATAGGCCCGGCAGAATTTTTTCAGTTTGATTAAGAATTCGTTTTGACTAATAAAGTCCATATCTTGTTACAAATGAATATGTCCGCCGCCGGAAAATTTTCAATTTCCAATTCCGGTTTGATTGGGCTTGGGTGATTTAGATTATATATCGGTTTGATGGTTCAAAACTTGAGGAAGGTGATTTCTATGTTATGATGGCTATAAATAATAAAATTCTTTTATTTACTGCTTATATAGTCTTGAAAATTTTAGAATTTAGATTTGGGATTTTGGATAGGTGGTATCGTTTGGCGCAATCCAAATTCTAAATTCTACTTTTGGCTCATCAGTGAAACGAAAGTTTGACTTAGTCGGAAAGAATTTAGGACCAGCGTCTAGTGTTGTTGCCTAAGCGGAGATGACAGCTCCCTGATATCGGATTTCCTTGCTTCACTCCATTCACAACCGGCCTTCTTCAACTCCATGGCAGGCAACCTGTGCTCCGGAACTCAGGCGTTTTAGTTGAGGAATTTGACGGACACAGCGATCATTGGCATATATACAGCGGCCATGGAACACGCATCCGGCGGGCAGGTCAATGGGCGTGGGGACCTCGCCTTTTAATTTAATATGCTTCGCCTTTTGGCGACCGAGCTCCGGGATTGCACTCAGAAGGGCCTGGGTGTATGGATGTCGCGGTGAGTCGAACAGGATTTTTGTCGGGGCCAGTTCGCAAACGGTACCCAGGTACATAACCGCCACCCGGCTGCTGATATGTTCCACCACGGAAAGGTCATGGGTTATAAACATATAGGTCAGACCCCGTTCTTGCTGGGCTTCCATGAGCAGATTGAGAATCTGTGCCTGGATGGATACATCCAGTGCCGACACCGGTTCATCCGCGACGATAAACTCCGGATCCACCATCAAGGCCCTGGCGATGCTGATTCGTTGCCGTTGTCCGCCGGAAAACTCGTGCGGGTAGCGGGTGGCCCAGCTGGGTTCCACGCCGACCTGCTGCATGACTTCGGCGATCCGGTCTGCTACCGCCTGAGATTTTATGGCTTTGTTGTGGAAGATGACCGGCTCCTCCAGGGTTCTTTTGACGGTCATGCGGGGATTCAGGGAGGCATAGGGATCCTGAAAAATCATTTGCATTTTACTGCGATAAGGAAGCATTTTCGGGGGTGACAGGTTGTCAATCCGGTTGTCTTGGTAGTATATTTCACCACTGTCGGGCGGATATAATCCGAGAACGACCCTTGCCAGGGTAGATTTGCCGCAGCCGCTTTCGCCGACAATGCCGATGGTTTCCTGCGGCATGATGGAAAGGCTGACCGTATTGAGCGCCTTTACCGTCGTTCGCCGTCGAACAATTCGCCGCTGTTCTATGGAAAGCTGATCCAGCAGCCCACCGGAAATATCGAAATGTTTTACCAGATTGTTTATGGTTAACAGACTGTTGTTGTTTTGCATGATAACTATAACTCAATCATAGCCTATTCTCAATTTAATCGGCCATTTATCAGACTGGCAATTGCCTTGACCGTGAACCTCTGAACCCTGAACCTTTGAGCCTCATATTACTTTACCATATGACAGGCAGCCATGCTTTTAAAATCCAACTTGCCGAGAAGTGCAGGCACTTCTTTTTTGCATATTGCACCGCTGATATCGCAGCGGGGGTGAAACGCGCATCCCGGCGGGATGTCGGTTAAAGTCGGCATCATACCGGGGATTTGATTTAAACGCGATCCGGGCTGAAGACTACCCGGCAGTGCCTTGATCAGCCCTTTGGTATAGGGGTGGGCCGGATTATTAATCACCGTCCGGGTGGATCCCAACTCCACGATTTTTCCGGCGTACATAACGGCTATTCTTTCGGTTACCTGGGATACCACCGCCAGATCATGGGTAATCAAAATAAGACCCATATTGTCAGAATTACATAACTCCTGAAGCAGGTCCATGATTTCGGCCTGGATCGTGACGTCCAGTGCGGTGGTCGGTTCGTCGGCAATGATTAGCGCCGGATTGGTCAACAGGGCAATGGCGACAACGATACGCTGCCGCATGCCGCCGGAAAATTCGTGGGGATACTGGTGCAGTCGTTTTTCCGGTGACGGGATATGAACTTTGCGCAATTTTTCCAGGGCAATTTCAGTGGCCTCGGCTTTGCTCACATTTTCATGGGCCAGCACCGTTTCAACCATCTGGGTGCTGATGGTGAGAACCGGGTTGAGGGTCATCATCGGGTCCTGGAAAATCATACTGATTCGGTTTCCACGAAGTTTGCGCATCTCTTCTTCGGGCAGCAGATTTAATTCCCTCTCTTCAAACAGGACCTTGCCGGCTGAAATAAAACCGGGCTTGCTTAAAAGATTGATGATGGCAAAACCGGTCACTGATTTGCCGGCACCGCTTTCGCCGACGATACCCAGACGTTCGCCTTTGTCCAGCGTGAAGTTGACACCGTTGATGGCTGTCAAATCACCGAATCTCAGAGCGAATTTAACTTCAAGGTTTTTAACTTCCAATAGGTGTGGCATGAGGTTTGTATTTAGCGTTTAGTATTTTGTGGATCGTGTTCTCTGTTATGTTTCTGTGCGATGGCAAAGTGTCCTATTGGGTTCACCGGCCAACGGACCAACCGGCCAACCGAATCATCCCTTATACAATTTCGGATTAAGCACATCCCGCAGCCAGTCCCCCAGCAGAAGTATTACCAATACAACAATTACCAGCAAAATTCCCGGAAAGAAGGTGATCCACCAGGAGCCACTGAAGATATATTCAAATCCGGCGCGGATCAGAGCACCCAGAGAGGGTTTGGTGATTGGCATGCCCAAGCCCAAAAACGAGAGGGCGGCTTCACTCATGATCGCGTTGGCGACCTGGATGGTGGAAATAACCAGAACCGGGGTCATCGTATTGGGCAGGATGTGGCGAACCATGATCTGACGGCGATTGATGCCGATCACCCGGGCCGCCTCCACATACTCCTTGTTTTTTTCGCCCAGAACCGAGGCCCGGACGGTCCTGGCGTAATGGGGCCATTGTGACAATCCGATGATAACGATCAACAGCAGCTCGGCCAGGTCTTCATAGCGACCGAGCCCGAATGCCAGTTTAAAAATCGCCATGGCGAAAATCGCCACGATCAGATAGGGAATCGAAAATTGAATGTCCGCCAACCGCATCAAAAAAGAATCGAGCCTGCCGCCAAAGAATCCGGATATCAGGCCCACCACAATACCCACGATTGCCTGGAACAACACCGCCCCGACGCCGATCAGCAGGGAAACCCGCAATCCGAAAATCATCGTACTTAACAGATCCCGGCCCTGTATATCGGTTCCCAGGATGTACACCTCACTGCCGCCCTCCATCCAGTACGGCGGCGTTTCAGCATCCATAATATCAAAGGTTGACGTATCATAGGTATTGTGAGGCACGATAACCGGAGCCAGAAGGCTGATGATAACCAGCACCACGAGAACCGCAAAGCTGGCAATCGCGACGGGATCCCGTTTAAAGCTGTACAGAAAATAGGATTTTTTGAATCGACTCCAGGCTTTCATTTCGCTCCTGCAATGCGTACCATCGGATTGACAAATCCATAGACGATGTCGACCAAGGTATTGACGACAACGAAAATCACACCCACCAGCACCAGGTAGGCGACCAGCAATGACGTGTCCGAGCGTTCGACGGCTTCCAGGAACATAAATCCCATTCCCTGCCAATTAAAGACAGTCTCCGTTAGGATGGTGAAGGCAAACAGTATTCCAAGCTGAACGCCGAATACCGTAATTACCGGGAGCAGGGTGTTTTTAAAGGCATGCAGGTACCAGACGCGTCGGCGATGCAGTCCTTTGGCCCAGGCAAACTTGATATACTCGGTTTCCAGAACTTCCATCATCTCGGCCCGGACCAGACGAATAAAAAGCGGCAGCATGATCGTGGACAGGGATATGCTGGGCAAAATCAGGTGCGTTAAGCCATCGATGGTGAAAAAGCCGCTTTCCCAGCCCCAGATATTGACTGTTTCCCCCCGGCCATAGGACGGCAGCCAGTTCAATTCGACCCCGAAAAAATAGATTAACACAATGGCGGTCAGAAACACCGGCATAGCCACGCCGATGGTGCTGACCGCCATGATTATGCGCGAAAGCCAGCTTCGGGGATAAATGGCGGAGTAAATTCCGGCCGGTATGGAGACGACGATCAGGATAATGGCGGTGACGATGACCAGTTCAATGGTGGCCGGGGCTTTGGATATAATGACTTCCAGGGCCGGTTTCTTGTAGAAAAAAGACAGGCCCAGATCACCCCGGCAGGCTTTTTTGACAAAGCGAAAATACTGGATGTAAAACGGATCATTTAAACCCAGTTGATCCCGGATCACCGCTCGTTCGGCCGGTGTGACCCGCTCTCCAACCAGATCCCGAACCGGATCGCCAAGCTGGTGCTGGATTACGAAACCCACCATACCGATTACCAGCATGACGATGACAGCTTGAATGATGCGTCTGACGATAAATGCGAACATTATATTTTGTGTTGGACGTGGTGTGGTTGTATTTGGGATTCAGTCATGTAGACCCGAGTCATCTTCGCATGACGAACCTCGAAACACAAAATCCGCAATTCAAACTCTAAAATATAGGCATCGCTCATCATTGATCCCAAATCTGGTATCAAACAAAATGCATTTATGCCTAAGATTACAGTACGGCATTAAATCGGGGCAGGGCGTTACGTAGTATAACGCAAGCCTGCCCCGACTCAGTTTTAAGCTGATTATAGTTTGCAGCCTGTTCGATTCGCGGGGCGCAGTGTTTTGGCTCCGAGCACCTTTTCTTTTTAACAGACAAACAACCTTAAACTGCTTAACAATTACTATTTATAAACCAGATCACCGAAATACGGAAAGTTCATGGTGTTGACGATATGTTTGATGCCGACTTTATTCTTACCGGCATAGGAATGGTTCTGCCAGTGAAACGGTACAAAAGCCGCTTCGTCGTATAGAATTTGTTCAATTTCCTGCAATATCGCCGTGCGTTTTTTCAGATCGGTCTCGGTCTGGGCGGCCATTGTCAGCTCGTCGACTTTGGGATTGCAATAATTTCCGCTGTTGTATTGTCCGTAGCCGGTTTCCTTGTTGCGACACATCCCCAGAAATTCGGTAAAATTACCGGAATCCTCCGTATCCGAGTGCCAGCCGATCATTTGGATGTCGGCCGCCTGGGCGTCGAACTCATCCCAGTAC
>Ga0056115_1000908_pt1 | contig 13352 bp, 8 predicted proteins | sample WorMetOlspDAHAB1_FD_77007 | JGI IMG/M metagenome (GOLD analysis project Ga0056115, IMG submission 77007) | Marine gutless worms symbiont microbial communities from Max Planck institute for Marine Microbiology, Germany - Olavius sp. DAHAB.1 ...
GCCCTAACCCTATCGAATTTTGGCGGTGCATAAAGAGTGTAATCTCTCCAAAATGACAATAGAGCTATTACGTACTCCAAATTTAAAATCAAACGATGTAATTGAAACGGGAAAAGAACTTAAAACTCCAATGATAAAGAAAGATATTGACTAGCCTTTACCAATCCTCACCTTCAGATTGTGATGATATGATCCTAGCATTTTTTTTTATTTTTACAAGCAGATCACTAATCTGAACCTATCAACAGCAAACATAATGCTGCCTTTTAACATATATTCCATCCAGTTGGTTGTATAAATGCTTACAGGACAACTCGCCGACAAGCCAACTCGCGGTCAGTCAAGTCGCGGACTGGATAACTCGCGGACTAGTCAACTCGCCGACAGCAAATTTATAAAAATCATGGAATTACTATACTTTATTTGTACATTAAACATAACCCTAACCATAACTGTAACCCTATCGAATATTGACAGCGTATAAAAGTGTAATCTGTCCTAGATAACACTTATAGCTATTATATACTGCAAATTATAAATCAAACATTTCGGCGAGTTGACTAGTCTGCGAGTTGACCATTCGGCGACTTGACTTACCGCAAGGTGCTTTGTCGGCGAGTCGTCCTGTTACCGTATAAATACCTGCAAACTGTCAATCGCATATTCCTGATCTTATCTGTTTCAAGGTAGTGACAGATATTGACATGTTTACGGTGCAGTGGGAAAATGTGATGGTTGTATTATAAATTTTATACATATAGAGTTGGAAAGTTTTTGTCGTTTTTCAGCAGACATGTAGTGAAACGTTTTGTACATCACTGTAACAACTGTCAAGGGCAGACATGATCATACACACGAATGAAAAATAAGATTGTCCTACATTATGTTTCAAGTGTATTGTATGCATTACGTGCTTTTATATTGATTGTCCTGTGAGTGAATGTGTGCTGTGCTATTTTGTGCAGACACCATGTTTCGTCAGCTGACCAAAATAGCTGCACTGATTAGCAGCACACTTGTGTTGATGGTTGCTGGTTCTGAGAGTGAAGTTGAAACTTCTGCATGGCAGCCAAGTTATGTGGTTTCACTGGTGTCGGCGTGCAGCATTGTGTGCATTGTGGTCATGATTGTGGCCTGTATGAAATGGTGTCGGAATGAGACTGAAGAATTTAAGGTCTTGTCTTGATTTCATTACTGCATGTACTTTGGTTGTTTTCATTATGATAATCCCCCTATCCTTCATTTGACGACATCTAAAGTTATGGTGATTGTCTGGAGGTTAAGAGGGATTTTAATATTATCAGAACTGTTTTATATATTGCCAACATGCTACCTCTTCAATGGGCATAGTTAACAAAAACAGTTCATACAGCCCGGTTGGGCCTTGAGTTCGTTTTTTAGTGTTTTTTGGGTTGCATGATTTATCTATGTGTTTTTGTATGTTTTGTTTTACCTTTGGCATTTGAGTCATTTCTGTTCATGTTCAGGTGCTGGTGTAAAAAAAAACTTAAATGAGCCCGTTTTTGCTTCCTCCCCATCACTGTGGGTTAGGAGCTGGCTCCATCCCTTTTAGGGTCCTTGTAAGCAAAAAGCAATGCGAGACAAGGGGGTTATTTATGTCACTGGTCATCCAATACTGAATAGGAGATGTACAAGACTCCCATGGTGTATCCACCTCCGAAATTACCTGTGTTGTGTTGGGTGGGGCATTAAACTCTTCTCTCTCACTCTCTTCATTGTGATAATGGGTTTTATGTGAGATTAAAGTGTGAGATTCATGATATTATATAGTGGAAATTTGCCACCCTGTTCGGTTGGGTGGGTCAGTACTGGTGTTATTACCTGACTCGATGAAACTGTCAACATTGCCATTGTTTGTCCTGCTTCATCAAGAGCTTAAATTTGTTTTTAGTACCGATACCATTACACCCAGATTGTCAAGTAAAAGTGCTCATATTGGATTGTTGTCATACTTTTTCGTCATTAAATATTGTGTGAAATTAATATTTGATTTAATTTTTTTTCTTATGCTATTTCTCTGCTACAGCGCATTAGAGCAAGAGTTTTATGATTTCTGCTGATATATGTTGCTATATTTGTCCTTGGATTGCAGTTGTTTGTTTCATATTAATAATGATGATGATGATGATAACAGTAATTCAATTTATATAGCACAACTGGCTTCAGGGGTGCTGGGAAGAGAGTTAGTTTTGCATAATAAAAACATATATAAAAAAGAAACATCTTAATATATTATTTAAAGATTGTTGTTATGCTGTGAATGTTTTGATGACCATGTTGCAGGATTTTGATAATGAGGGATTCTTTAGCGACGTCACTATTCAGCCGCCAGCAGCTAACATCAGCATGATTCCTCCGGTCCACGAGAGTGATTTAGATGTCACCGTCCACTTTGAGGAGCTGCCCGATTTGAAGAAACTGCGACAGAGCGAACGGTCTGCGACTGCGCACAGTGTGTTGAATGTGAACGTGTACCAACTGCGACCGAAGATTGTCCAGATAAGTCACGAACGGCTCGACAGTGACGACGAGGGGGACGGAAAGACGCACGAAATGCTGATGCGGGAGGAAAGCTTCAAGCTCGAAAAACTTCTTTGTACGTACATCAGTTGAAGTCTTAATGCTTGCCATTGTCAGCATTTTGATTCCTTAATAAGCACGATTTTGTTGAACATTTGTACTGATTATTAATGTTAGTTACTCACGAGTCAGTCTTCAGCATTAATATTGGATGACTTTGCACTCATTTTCTGCATTTGAATTTGTGTCATATGAAAAATTTAATGGTTTAGATTATCTTGGCCTGCATTAAAACGTCACTGGTTCGGCAGTGTATATTGCCTGTGGAAGTTCTTTCTGTGGCAGTTTTTAAGTTTCCTTTATAAAGCCCATCCTAAGCTCGGATTACTGCTGTTAAATGAAACCTAAGTCTGATCACTAATCATTATTTTCACATTCATTGGGTCTCAGCTGCTGTCATCTGGTTAAGGTGGTTAAGAAAAGTCAGTTATTAAGGTGTTGCATTTTCTTGCACTGTGATGTTTACTGTGGCAGTTCTTAATAGTTGATTCTTCACCGTGTTTTTATCTGTGCATATTTACACAACTGGCTAACTCAAAACTTCGGTATTTGGCCACAGTGAAATGTACTGGGTTAAGAATAACTGAATTAAATATTTATTTTATATAAAACTATTTCTGATGGTTGAAGGTGATTATGTGAGTGAGTGAATATAGTTTAATATCCCTCCCGACACAATATATGTCATTTTGCAGGCGTAAGAATGTGATGGCACTCGCATAATTTTTTTCTGCTCTGCAATGCCCTGCACTTCCTCATTACACTTTTTGACTGCTGTATCCATTTTGCTGTATCTGTTGTGCATACGTCATATTTTACGGTGTATTGTTTTGTTGATTTTCAGTGAATATACATGTACATAAAGGTAAAATACAGCAAGGTGTAATTTACCTGCGTAGTATTTTGCAACTGACCATCTGTCACTGCACTGCTATTACTTTACTGGCATTTCCATTATTGCATAGTTATTTTTTAGCCTGTAGCTTGACTAATTTTATTTTTTTAACACTGCAAAACTTGTGTGCACATGTGTATGTTGTATATTGCTTTTGTGAACGTACGTGGAGACCCTGGGACATTGGTATGTGTTGATGTCTGTGTTTGTTCCCCTGTCTCATCCAACACCATTGCCGTGGCAAAGAGAAGACACTCTAGATATTTTGGCCAAAAACTCAGGCCTACTGTAGGTTTAACTCCTTTTACAAAGTATATGTGCTGTCGAGTTTTTGCTGCTTGGAAATTTTCGATAACTTATTTTATTTGAGACACTGGTATTGGACAGACGTCAGATTCAACAGAATGCATGTTGTGTTAGAAACATACTGGGAAGACATCTGGAATATGCCGCTGTTAATCTGTTGCATTTTGAAATCCAGATTTCATTTCTGATACCAGCTTCCCAGGATATCCTTAAAAAGGATGTAAAACCAGTGTATGTGCATGTATGTGTGTGTGTGTATGTGCCCGGGTTTCCACATCAGCCTTCACTTCAAGGCTTTTAATTTATAAACACTCATAAAGTCTGAATCGTTTTCAAAATTGAGAAAAGAAGGCTCCGGAAAGTTTTGAATTTAGCTAAAGCCATTCAAACGTCCAGCGTACTGTCTGAAATATTTACTGTTGATAGAGGAACTGACTACTTTTATAGTATGATATATTGATAGATTGTGGATCAAGAACATTGAATTCTTGATGGAAAAGGTCTTGAACGGCCTTGATTGTGTTGGACGATGAGCACAGGAACTGTGATATGTGCAGTTGCCTGTCACACATTTTTGTTCAGACATTTAATTCTGCATCATCTGCTTTTGTTGTTCACACCGTGTTCTGGCACTAGTTTGTGCTTGTCACATTTCCAGCCGACAGACAAAATTTTGGAAATATATATGTAGTGGTCTCGCAGCAACTGCTTTGTAGTTTGTCAGTGTAGTTAGTTAGTGGATTCATGTTGCACGGAGTCATGAGATAGATCTACTGCGCTGAGTGTGCTATAATAACTCGCAAATAGTTCTGTTTTAAGGAGCTTAAAACAGTCGTTGCAAATACGATTACCAATAGAAGAATGAACGGTCACAAGATACTTGTCGCAGGGAGTTTGTGGTCACCAACACTCCTGTGTGTGAGTCGGTGGACTATCACCTTACATGGTTAATTTTTGTTGGTAGTGAACTTGAACTTGACGTGTTGTCAACTAAGGCTACGAGGCTACAACTCGGCAACCAGGCTTTTGTGTGGCTGGTCCAGTCGCTTGAAACAGTCTACCACTGGACATTCGTTCTGCACCTACGTTATCAACGTTTCAAAACATGCTCAAGACACATCTGTTCTCTAGTTCCTACTTCACTGACTAACTGTTTCCAGAGTACGAGCAGCGAACATTGTACGGCGCTATGTTACTGCGCCTTATAAATCGTTGTTTTATTACTATTATTATTATTAATTCAGAGACACTTAACAGTCGTCTGTGGTTCGAGCAACAGTGTCTCACAAAAATCCTCTGATGATGCTTTCTTAAATATGTAAGAGTATGCTCATTGAAAGGGGATTCACACTGCTCTGTGGATTCAGTGGTCAAATAAAAACGTCTTCAATGACTGTCTAAAGTGGCTGTACGACAAGTTCAAGGTTCGTCGGCAGATTTCCAGACTCGAGGTACAGCTGCACAGACAGCTCTGTCACTTCAGTTGGTTGGCGGGCAGACAGCGCCTGGTGGAGAATGGTGGCGACCTTGAACTCGACGTGTTACCACACTTGAAGCCAGAACAGCTGGCGGAGAACTAGCGAGATGTGGTCTCGTCTCCGAGTGCCCATTACTAGATGATCGGTTGCACTCTGTATTGACTGGAGATGGCGCGTCAGTTGTCATGCTTAAGTGTCCAGAAATGGCCAGTTTAAACAAAATATAACTTTTTCTGGTGTGCAGTATCAGTCTTGACTTCTTGACTGACTTCTTGACTGGATTTCTCTGCTGGTGCCACTGACTGTGACAGGTTTGGAAATAATAGAACGAATAGATTAGGGTGGCATAAGCCAAAGCTGCGAGGCCACCTTACAAATGTAACGAAAATTCGCGCAGTCGCATCAGTCAGGGAAGCTTCGTGAGAAGAGCTCGGTCTTGAGCTGACGCTTGAAAGTTAATCGTGCATGCAAACCCATTGCTGTAGCCATAGGAAAAGAGCAGCTGTATCATTGTGGGCTCTGGCTACGGTGTTCAAGAAAATGCCACATTTCAACTGGACGTGTCTGTTGCCACGGGGAGGAGTGTTAGATGTTTAGAAGTTTTTTATGCATTGAAAAAGTTGGTATTCTTCATTGGGAGCATCACTAACCACACTTATTTTTTGAGATGCACTGCTTAATTTTTCATACGCACTTATTTCTAAATTTTCTAAACTGATATATATTCCTTGTCAACTGGTAAATTGTGGTTCTGAATCAGCATTACTTTGGTATCACTAGTCATTTTAACTGCTGAAGGCTTTCATGTTGGCTCAGCTAACATCTGTAGTTCTGACTGTGTAATATATGGCTTACTATGTCATTGGTATCAAGTGAATTATATGTCTACCTGAATTGTGGAATTTTTCACTTTTTTCTCCACAGATGAAGGATATGAAGGATCTGAACAGTTCACGTGAAATTAATTTTTAAAAAACTAACTAGAAAAATAATTATTTTTTGACTGCTAATTTTTGGAAAAAATAGTCAATTCTTGTGATAATATGTGTAGTCTAAATGAATGATGGGCGTTTCTCCCTCCTGCACAAAGTGTTGAACTTTGTGGTGTTCTATTCCATTTTTTTATCTTCGGACCTCACAGATGTTGCTGTGTCTTTAATTATTCAGTTAGAATACAGCAGTGTATAAGGGGATAATGGCTGATGTATTTGTGCCCGTATGTGTGACCCAGTTGTTGATATTCTGTTGCTGATGTGTAGCAAATACGAAGCAGAAGTTTGAGCGACATCAACTTCAATACTTGCGGGAGATGGGAACCAGTTGGTTTGGAAAGGTAATTGTTGACAGTTTACGATACAGTCATAATGTGTGTTTGAGAAAGTGTATGCATCCACGTGAAAGTGAAAACGAAATTTTTCAATTTTGCTACTGACCGTTGCTGAAACAGTCTACGTTGTCTATTCTGGTTTTGTCCATTTTTGTTTAGTCTTGGCAGTACAGATGCTGTTGAGCACCGAACTGAGCTGGAACAGTTTGTGCAGTTTAATGTGATGACTGTGTGTGAATATTCTTTGCAATCACAACATTGTAACTATTTTTGTCTCCATTGTTTATTTTGGTGCTTGGAGCTTGGCAGGGCTGTAGAAAAATCCCACCTCGATTACTGAGCAAGTGTTGTAAGAGGTGGCAGAATCAGGGTTGAAATAGCCTATTTGTTTGGGTTTATTGTGTTTTTGTGAGTTGTGTATTTTTCTGGTGTTTTCTAATGCTTAACATTCTCACATAGTTGTATTTCTTATAGCAGAGTGTTTTTACTTGGAACTTTCTCTTTGTTGTCAGTCATTTAACCAAACTATGGGGTGTGGGAAAAAAGTATACCACTAAGATTTTTGCAGTTTTTTCAGCGATCGCTTGGAATACAAAACGAAATGTTACTGATGAGTGAGTGAGTAGAGTTTAACGCCCCACTCGACACAATACAGGTCATCTCGGAGGCGGAGAAATGTTACTGATATATTTTTAATGATCCTATACACGCATAGCAGTGTTATCAGCATATAATTAGCTTACAGGGTTATGATGTTATCACCATTAAAATGATGCCAGCACTAATCAGTATATCAGTAAAATTTTGCATTTAAATTCTAAAATCTCAGTGTTATACTTTTTGCCATACCCTTTGTACTTCGTAAAGGCGTGAATCGGCCTATTTGTGTTGAAAGTGCTGTTAAATCCCATCAAACCAGTCGGTATGCTGTACGATTACATCAAAGCTATTTTGTTGCCCTGTAGAAAGTTGTGGCTGCCAAACGAAACGTTAATGTTATATTTTGTTACGAAGGTACTGTTGGCCGATGGGCAGGACATTCTGCCTGGACACAAAAAGTCACGCGTTGTCGTTCAGATGCTCGGTGATAAGACTGATCAGCACTCGCAGTATCTGTTCCTGCAGGAAGCTGCTGCGTACAGGTTTGTTCGATATGAATTATGCACTAGACCGTTAGGTTACGTTAGTATACACCTGGTGGTAGCCTGCTGTTACTTTCCGTCTGGTTGGACTCGTAGCATCGCTGTGCATTGACCAGTACCAATTTGTACTTTTTGGGTCGTTATATGCGTCTAGGTGCCATATGACGTGAGCCAATCAACAGAAGCCTCGTCTGCAGTGTGTAGACGCTGTGGACCACCATCAAGTTTGGTCAATGGGCAGGAAACAATGTGTGATCCTGTCTGGATATCAGTGCAGACACACATTTCATTGCATGACAAACCCCATTCTTTTGAAACGTGCCGCAGTGGCCCTGCCCGGAAACGGTTCGGCAGTGATAACTGGCGTCGGGAAAGGTGTAAACCGGGAAGTCAGGTACACTGCATACTGCTTGGTGACAGACGCACATGCGTCTAAGCAGCTTGCTGAGGGCCACACTCATTGGCACGTTGGAAACGGCATAATTTGGAAAACCGTGCATCATTTACTTCGCTGCAATTGAACAACATATTGGTTAAAGTGGAGGTACATAGAAAATGGAATGTTATGAAGTAGCTAAGTAGTGCGTATGCAGCTGTTAATGACGTCTTGTACGTTTATTTAATTGTAGGAACATTTCTTCTGCTTCACTGCTATGTGTTTTGTTTTAGTCGACGTTCTTGTAACCATACTACTCGTGGCTACCCATGATGTACGGAGTGCATACAGTCTCTGTCTGCTGATGTGCTCTTTGACTATAGGCCACTGTCCAGTGTATCTACGTGGTATTGTTCACCCAGCTACCTGTACAGCAGTCTACATTCATCCACCGAAAACACACTGTCTCCATTCCCAGAACCTGCACCAAACAGCGTTCTCAGTTTCGGGTCATATAGCTTGGAACCCTATTCTTCTACACATACTTATGGATGCATGGTAACTTACGGATACTGCTGTTTTTAAGCAACAACTGAAATCTTCCCTTTTTAATCAGACTTTTAGCCCTTAACCATTTTATTGACTCCTCTGTACTGTATTTTTACTGTACTTTTAGCTCCAACTAAATACTTCATTTATTAGTATTACCGGTATTATCATTATGAAAATTAATTTGTGTCTGTAGGGATATGGATCATGCTAATGTGCTCAAGATAATTGGTCACTGTGTCGAAGAGGCTCCATTTCTAACAGTCCTTGAACCGTGTTCTCTTGTGAGTTCTGCCTTTATCTCTGTAGAATTACTGGCCATATTTTAGGCTGGGCTCAGTAGTAAACAATAAAAGAATAATAAAATAATAGAAAAGCTCGTATTAGTGGTATGTTTGGCAAACTGTTACACTGTTGAACTTTTCATCATGTCTCAGGAGCCTAAGATTTGACCAAATCTGCGTTGAGTACAATGCTGTGATGTGCGTGTTGTTAAGTCTATATTTTTGTGCTGTCTTGCATTGTTAAATATTTCTGGTAATTTGAAGTACCTTAGCTATCCTCAGAGGTTTGAGTAGCTGACTCAGTTTTCAGACAGATAGTATGGGGTTCTGGTACTGATTTCAGTCGTTTGCAGTCAAGTGCATTGCTTACGTAAGTTATTAACCCAGCTTATCTGTAGTGCTCACCTGGAGGCTTGACTTTAGCCACACAGCATAAATACTGATTAATTTGAATACACACGTGAATGAATACTTTTCAGATAATTCAGTACCATGTTTTTCGTATGCTGGATTCTGCGGGACAGCTGACAGTAGTCAGTAGTTTGCATGTTGAACTCATTTGTGTGTTTTATTAAGAGAGATAATACGATTGGTACGGTTTGTGGTGCATCGTCACATTTTGAAGAATGTCAACATGTTGTGTTTGCAGGGAGACGTGAAGTCATACCTTCGCAGTCATCGTACTGATCATGATACTATCGACAAGCAGGGCATTCTGTTGAACATTGCTTGCGACATGGCAAGCGGCCTGCAGGCTTTGCATCACAGCAACTTTGTACATAGGTGCAATTGCAGTCATGTTGTAGCTCTGTGTTGCCTCCTAAGTAAGTAAGTAACTAAACGGTAACTATTTGTAGTGTATAGTCGTAATATCTCTGTGCTTTCTGTGGCCACATGTGGGAACTGTACAAACCCGGCAGCTCGTTTCAAGGCCGAGTGTTGTAAGCAGTGCTCTGTGCTATTGAACACTGTAATACTTTGCATAATTTGCACATGCTAATGGTTTTGAAATGTCTATTTACTATCAGTTTCGACCGCATGCATCTTTATCGCCAGTTTCTGAACTTCTTATTGGAATTGCAGTGAGTTGTGGAATTATGGGTTGTGGTGTGTGTTGCAGTGGGTTATGAAATTATTGTGGTTAGTGGGATCATGGGATGGATCAAACATTTGTTGTTTGTGGGTTCAGCATAGTGTCAAATTTCTGCACCATTTTGTTGGTTTGTGATGCGGCATGCGTCCACATCTGCACACGCTCTGCTGTTTCAGACAGCAGTGTTTTTTAAAGTTTTTTTTTCGTACTTATCCCCTCTTTTGTTATATAAGTCTTTTCCTGTTAGTATGTTTGTGAGTACTGTATATATTTTGCTACCAGTTCTGGTGAATAAAGCTTTCCAGTCACTGTAAAGCACTGGTTTTGTAAGCGCCACATCATTTGATTTAAGCCGAGGAGAGTGTCGGAAACAAATTCTGGAATTTAAAGGTGCAGAAGACATGCAGCATTATACGCTGGTTGACAGTCCAGTCAGTATCATCTGGTCACTGATACAGCACCATATAGTTTACAGCCTGGATATTCTTCCAAAAAGCAGTCTTGGGATTTACTTTTACCATTTTGTTCTTGGTGTGTGTTGTGTGCAGAGATTTTGCGCTGCGAAACTGTCTCGTGTCGTCTGACATGACGGTGAAGGTAGGCGACTATGGCCTTGCCGAAGAAATTTTTAAGGTGAAGTTTCTGTCTTTCACTGTGCATTGTAGGCAGTCGAGTGCCGGTTAATTTTCGGTCGTTGACAATTCTGTAGTGTCGTTTAATGCGTTCCGTGCAATTACTGGACTGGTTTCTTCAGCACACTACTTTTGTTAGCCAGTCTCGACAATACTTGTGGTAATAAATGTAAATGTCAGCAGTTCGCCATCATTTCCAAAAATATAAGAACTCTGACATGCTTCATGCACCAGTACTAAGTGAACAATAAATACGTTAACTGTCATTTGGAACAGTAATCTGGGAGCGAGTTTGTTGCTTGTGGTCGTGCATAACCATACATCTTCTGGTGGATCCAGATTGTAGCAAGGTACATCAATTTTATATCGTATGTTGCCAGCTGGCGAACGTCTCTGACTCTAAAAGATGCTGTTAAAGTGATATACAATTAAGACGACACGGTTGGACTGATGTGGCTCCACTGTGCTCTGTTCGAATCTGAAATTAATTTTGGTTTCGACTCGCCCTTGTTCACGACCAAACTTGAAGGCGATCTACTGCCTTCAATTGCCTGATGTCACGTGACAACTGAAGGATATGACGGCACCAGCAACCCTTGTTCACATTATAGGAAGCCCTGTGCACCGAGTGCCGAATGTATACACTATACAGGTTAGCCACCTTCTACATTCATCCTTTGGAATATATATCACATGTCACATAGGTTACTCTTGGTTGGTTGGTGGCGTAGCTCAGTGGTTAGGACGTTGGTCTCTGGCTGATGGACTTTCTGTGGCATGCCCCCGATTCACGGTTGACAGGCGACCATTCTGTGGGTAAACTGTCTGCTATGGGTCAGCCAACTCAGTCTTCTCTCCCTCCGGGGTTGGAAAAATAGTAGTAATCCATCATCCATGTAATGGAATGTATTCGGGGCTGGAGACCACTATACCGCAGACTGGGCGTGTGCATGGCAACATGGCTGCAGTGTCCAAAGTTTGTGTGTGCGGGCATGGGCTGCAGCCTGGGCTGAATGCTGGTTCCTGTCTCTGATGTACAACACCGCTGCAGTCTAGTTCGTTGACTTGCGGCGCAGTGTAAGTGCTAACTGTACATTCCCTTTACTGTGGAGTGTTTTGGCGTTTGTAGAATGATTACTACACTGACAGTAGCAACAACGCTGTGCCTATACGATGGCTTGCTCCGGAAGTTGTCGAGCCTTCGAATGGTTCTGTACTTCTGCGACATATCACAAAAGATTGTAACTTGTGGTTCGTGTTTTTCGGTCTGTTTGATGGACGTTTACTTTGTGAAGCTTAGCTGAGGTGTTTTTCCTGCTTTTATTCCGCGTGCAATTGCTCCGTGTGAAAGTGTTTGTTTAGAAGCTACGGAACATCATGCTGTCGTTAATGTCACTTAATATGTGTGACATTTCATCACTTTTCATCAGAATCACATTTTGTCAAAATGTGACATGCATCTGCAACTTTTCTTCTCACGTATAGGAGTAAAACGAAAGTGATGACTGCTGCAGTGTTGTGAATGCAGTTCTTGGCTTGATTCGGTTAATTTCTCTATATGGTGATCCTTTCATCTGGTTAGAGGGTCTGATTATTAGGGAGATATTATTTTTTTACACATAATTGCAGCTAATGGAGTGCTTTTGGTGTGCAGGTCTTTTGGCGTTGCATTGTGGGAGATGGTGACGTTTGGAGGTCTCCCGTACACTGATCTGACTAACGACCAGGTCTTGCGACAAGTTATCGTGGACGGTAGCGTTCGACTAAGTCAGCCAGAAGTTCCAGTCTCCAACCTGGATCGGCTGTAAGTTTGCACAGTGTGGCTTGTAAAGGGGACCAAAGGTTTCACTTTATTTAAGTACATAAATAAATGTGCAAGTCACCAGTTGTCACGAGTCAGTCGAAGCCAGTGTGTAGATTGTATTCAGTATTGTTGCTGGCTCCAGCATTTTGCTAGTCTTTTATGCTTTTAGTTTTTTGCTATGTCATGTTGTACGAAGTTATCTCACTGATTGTGAAGAGTAAATAGTTTGTGCATATGCAATTATCTATAGGTACGTGAGTTATATAACAAATAAATAACTACAGTGACATGACGCATTACAACATAATTTTTCTAAAGTATTATACAGGTGACAGTAAGTTGATTCTGCTGGCTTTGGTGGACTACTGTAAAAATGTGCATTGGTGTTCATCACAGATTAAAGAGCAAACAGCCAAATGCTGTTTTTTTTTATTGGTAATGTGTTTTTTCACTTCTGAATAAAAACTGGCTGATGTGGGAGGTGAATCTGTGCAGCTGTATTTTCCGAGTAGCATATGTTGACGCTACAGCCACCAAGTTTGTCTTGCGTGCGAGACGTGTCATAATGACATTTGCAGCCACCCGTTCAAATACTGCTTTGGCTCTGTGACGAAATAGATTTCAACTGCTCGCTTTGCCTATCGTGATGCATGTGGATTCGATTGTATGCGTTTGGATTCGATTGTATGCGTTTTTTGCCGTTAGGTTCCAGTTGATGAGCTTATGCTGGCTCGCCCCGGCACAGCGTCCGTCACTGCGAGAACTGCGCATCATGCTGCTGCATCTGCGGTCGAGCCGCGACGAGCTCGAAGCGGCCGAGTTTGACCGACGCTGGAACCAACTCCTGCCGCGAAGTGCCGCCGCC
>Ga0056115_1000909_pt1 | contig 13342 bp, 5 predicted proteins | sample WorMetOlspDAHAB1_FD_77007 | JGI IMG/M metagenome (GOLD analysis project Ga0056115, IMG submission 77007) | Marine gutless worms symbiont microbial communities from Max Planck institute for Marine Microbiology, Germany - Olavius sp. DAHAB.1 ...
CAGAGGCGTGGAAGGCTGAGTTGACCTAGTTGTCTGATCCATAGAGGAGAATTTACACATGAATTGATTACCTGTCAACCATAGATCGGGCATAAATCAGGGAAAGTCTGCCAGCCAGAAAAATGTAGTAGGAATATTAAGGCATTTGGCTTCTGTTAAGGACATTTTTGGCAGCAACTTGTACAGTTGAGCTTGTGATCGTCTGCCACACGTGTTGCCAGCGCTCACCGAGTGTAGTTTGTCGTTTTCGTTAGGTTGATGAGAAGACAGGTCGCATGACTGGCCAAAACAGGACATACGCTATTTGCGGGAACATACGACGGATGGTTTGTCTGCAGACTTTCTGTTGCTCAACTCTTTTGCATTGGCAACAGGGTAAGTAAGTAAATAAGTAAGTAAGTAAGTAAATGGTTCGTTTTACCAACTCGTGGCAAGAGTCATGGCACATTATGGATGAGTTAATGACGTGCGTGATCCAGAACTCAGCATCACCAGTTTTGGTCACCTATTGAAGGCACGCTTGTTTCAGCAGTATTCGGCACATTGAGTACATTAGACGCACTGTGCGATAATGTGCTATATAAACTGACATTGACATTGGTAAAAGCAGTCTGGGTAATAACTCGGCCACCAGGAGCTGAGGCCTTCTGTTGTATTGGTTCCACACTCACATATTAGGCTGAAGTAGCCAGTCGCTCGTAGCTAATTATAGTCTCATGGCATGCAGAGTGGTCGGTTCTGAGCCATATCAAGTATTCCAAATGCCTCTGTAACTTTTTTTTGTATTTATGGCACTATATTTTTTGCAGTTTTTATAAACTTTGTTTCAGAGCATCCAGTTTTCATGAGATTGATCCTTTATATGTCACCGACCATTTTGTACTGGAGTACTTTGACACTGTTGGTTTGGCTATGTAACCTGTAAACATAACCCCAAAATGACCTATTATGTACAGATGGGATGATAAGCCCTATTCATGTCCGGTCGTCTGGTGACCGTTGATAGTGATACTAAACATGGCTTGTGTTTTGCGTTAACAGGGCGAGTCAGACGATTGCCTTATTCAGCTTGGAAAACGAGACGGTCTCGTCGCAAAGTGAGAATTATCATTTTGGTCTTCTTCTAAAACTTCGTAATTATTTGACAAACTAGCAGTATTGCCGAACTGGCATCACATCTTGTGACTTGATCGTTAAGTAAAACTAACTGATTAGGTGCCAATCATACAAAGCTGTGAAGCTTTTTCAGACCTCCAAGAATAGTGATGCATAGAAAGTCTGCAGACATTAAGTAATAAATATCAACCTGCCACTGGTCATTCAGTGGTGCTGTTTATTGAAATTAGTTTTCATAAGGAAATAGTTAATAATTATTTTTCCACACCAGATTAAAATGGACTTAATCTAGCTCGTTTTGTCTTTCTGGATTTGTAAAGGTTCTGACAGAAAAGCTTCTAATTGCTTTCTATTGTGGGTTGTACGTATCTGAGCAGGTGCACACATTTACTGTTTTCTTTGTTTTTTAGGACGTACTAGCATCTACTCGACGCCAGCAAAGTGATGTCTTGTCTGCATTGCATCTTTGAACTGTGAACAGTGTTATGGAGACCGTTAATAACATGATAAATAAATTCAACAGATTACTTGCATTGTTTCTGTTATAGAATTTAACTAGGTTAATGACTTGTCTTGTGGCTCTATGGCCTGTTGCTAGCATATTTCATATAGTTGCATACTTTACCGGCATTAAATTTTATTAACTAGACCCGTAACAAGTGCTATAAATGGAATGTATTCATTTGATACAAAAACAGTAACATACTTTTCATAGACAATAACAATGTAAACAACAACGATAATTAAACTCGTTATTTCGTTACAAATTGCGTCAAAATTGACGCTCAGACATTGTGGGGCATTAAAAGCCCAGTGATGAATTATTGATCTTAACAATTCTAGCAATTCATTTTGGAGGCAGTGTGATAACTCATTCAAGCAGGACAAATAACTGGTAAATGGCAAGAAAACATTGAGCCATCGATGATGTTACCAACTGCAAAACTAGACTTGCAGACTTCAATTTATGCAGATGATATGCACACATGTACACTGTGCAGTATCGCGATCGTGATACTGATAGCACTCGAAAGAAAACCCAACTGCCTAAGCAATAGTATGTATTCATACTGTAAACCCCCAAATTTTTGCGTGCCCTTTATTTTCGCGGGCAAGTAAGTAAACACGAAGATGAGGGGTGCAAATATTGTTCTTCCATTACGGTGATTTTACTATTACATGGCTGTTGGACTTTTACAGGTCCTCAAAACGCAAAATTTCAGGGCAGCAAATAGGTCTCCACTAAAAAAACGCAATATAAAAGGGCATGCAAAAATTTAGGGATTTACAGTATATAAAAATAGGAAACTCGTGAATTACTGCAGTGCTTTTTTTTGGAAATAATGTAAACGACCTACTGTCAACCATCTGCGCCTTGATTTCTACTCTGCCCTGAACATATAGTGGAGATGGAGCCTGAACTCTTACACCCCAGAAATGGCTCTACTAAATATTGCTCCCCATGTTATAAGTTCATGGCAGACACTACATTTCAAACAGAAGATTTACATATAAGACTGTGAAGTTCATCGTGAGGGAGCTCATCCATGTGAGCTGGTGATGCTGAGAGCCAACTGAGCTAGCACACAATAAGCCAGCAGTCCTGATAACAGGGCGCACTGCTACACAGAACTCACCGTTTCTTCCTTGGCGCCAGTACTCTGCACCTACCTAGGGAGGGATGGCCAGGCTGAGTGGGCTTGGAAATTACCAGAGTGGTATATATGCCACAGGTGGTCACCAATCCCAGTACTAACCGGATTCGATGTAGCTCAACTTAGTCGATGTGACCAACGCCGTTACCACTAAGTTGCGAAACTAGCCATCTCACATGCCTACGATATGCCTATGAATTTCAGCGACACCGTTCGAACTTCAGTCTGTACTTAATGAGCCAGTAGCCAGCCGCCAGTCCGAAAGCGGCCAACGTCCAAGCACTGTACGTCTCGCCAGTCAGAAACAGCAACAGGTAAAGTGGAGCTGTAAACACAACACAAATGTCAAGCCGTATCGAGTGTTGACGCCAGACCACGGCGGACAGGCAAGTCGCAACTGGGACCGTACAGCAGAGAGTTGCCAGCTCAATGAGTCCGAAGATCCAGTCGAGCACTCCATGGGGGTCCAGCAGGATGCAGTCGTAGAGTGTTGCCACGTAGAGGGCGAGGGTGCAGACTGTCACGGTGGGAGCACAGTGGACTGAAGGTCGTAGAGCTTGAAGTAGCCACAAGTCGCTGTTGTGCAGTAAAAGAATTAACGATGCAATACACACCTGACCAACATGTGCACACAATAGTAATTAGTTACTATTAAAATAACGACTGTGACTTGCACTAGACGTTGTACTTGTACCAAAGACTAACGTTCATAACACAGTGTTTCAATTCGGTCTTAATACACGAGAGCTTTCCGCCGATGAAGAACCAGACCTCTAGCCATTCCAACTTTTGATTTTAGCTTTATGTTTAAGTCCTCGGGATCTTTGCTACCACGTGTGAAAATAAACTGTAAATAAAAATGCACAATTAACAGAATAAAACTCAAAAAGGTGGATGGAGGGACATCGTACTGCAACTCTGCGAAAAAAATTGTTGAATGATCAGTCGCCGCTCCTATAAGCGCTGGCATGTCATTCCAGGCTGCCGCAAGTGTTAGAACATTATTTTCACGTGAAAATTCTTACATCTTACATCGACAATTTTGGCATAAATGAAACCTTAACTCCCGTACCAAGAATAAGCAACCACGATATTCTCTGATTTCCAAGTGGACTGCATTGCACGACCTTGCTTTGCTGAACTAGTTTCGATTTTACACGGATGTCTCACGACTTTCACTGTTTGTTCCAGTTTCGAGATTGAACTAATTGGTAGGATGGACGAAAAAAAACGTTAAGAATATTGCAACATACCCAAATATACCAGACATCAGTCAAAGCAGGTGGCCAATTGCAAGCCATCAGTATGAAGCCGATGACAGCATAGACATTGCCGAGAAGTCGAATACTCTGAATTAACGACAATTCCGACTGACTTGGTTCCAACACGTGCTGTGCACAAATGAACCGTTACTTTACACAATACAAACTTGAGAAATTTTCAGATAATTTTTCATGGAATTGAATTCAGTTAAACATCACAGAGGATTTCTAAAGCGAAGTTTAAAAGGGGATAGATTCACACTGTGCTTTGTCCCACTGACAAAAGAAAAATGTCTTCAGCGACTGTCTGAAACGGCTGTATGACAAGTCCGGCTGTCTGAGGTCCGTCGGCAGATAGTTCCAGACTCGAGGTCCAGCTGCACTGATAGCTCTGTCACCAAAGTTGGTTCGTGTCTGACTGACGAGAAGCGTATGAGAGTCAGCCGAGTGCAGTTTTCGTGGGCGAGCATTGGTGACGAGGAAGCAGTCCTCAGCCAGGTAGGTAACTGGGAGCATGTCCAGAAAACGCCTGGTGGACAAAGGTGACAACTTTAAACTCGAAGCATTGCCACATTGGCAGCCAGTGAAGCAGGCGGAGAACTGGCGAGATGCAGTCTGGATTGTGAGATATACACTGGAATGCAACACAGAAATGTAAGAGAATAATAAAAAAATATGCAATATAAAGTAATGCAACCGCAAGCTAAATCACTCAGCAGACACAGTAGTCTCATGTGCACAAGAAAACAAATGACCTGATAGACAAAGTAGTCTCGGAGTCTGATGACTGTTGACACCAGTATTAGTGCAATAAATGACGATGCCATGGATACAGGTGGCCATGGGACTGAGTCAGTTTGATCATCAGTTGAAGGAGTTATGGATGTGACACATGTGGCAGTGCAAACAAAACCAACTGCAACACTCCTGAAACAAACAAAAAAATTGCACGAAGTTGAAACATGCGAAACAACTTTCAATGCTGTCATGATAGAACATTTAAAAACAGCCGATAAGAAAGTGAACACGGCATGAAAACATGGGAGACCAAAAAACAAATTTCAAAAAAACGTAAGTTACAACTGCTAACAGAGAAAACTATGGGTTATTTCAGACTTGGCCTTCACAGTAGATAAAACAATAGCACAACTCAGTAAACTAGAACAACAAAATAGCTTGGAAACCGATAGCCATACAACAGCACCTAGTGCATGTTTTAAGTGAATAAATGGAAAAAAAACAAAAGCAAAGCAGTATTCTCAATGTTAACTAGTTTGGTTGGTTTGTCTACTAATTACGTATAAAAAAAGATAACAGCCATTATGAGACAATTACATTCTTAGGTGAACAGCAAAAGAGCAACGAGAACAGAAGAATGCGACCAATTGTTGACTCACAGTTTGCGGACCCAGCTGTCGGTGTTGCGAGGCTGGTACCAGGCCACCAGTAACAGCACTGAGCAGAGTGTGGCCAGAATGGCAAAGCTCGTCTGCACCAGCAATGATGGTGAACCGGGAAACAGCTGCAGAAACAGTATAATATCGACCACCAATCAGTCAGGTCACTACAATGCATACTATGCACACGAATGCTGGTTTTAGGAAGCCTTTTCTGTGAACAATGTCGCTGCAATTTTTCGAGAGATCTAGTGTTCTAGACAGCATTCTATGAAAATTAGAAGCAAAACTCGGTAATATTTTAAACACAAAAAAATAATTGTGGCCTGTGTTAAGCCATTGGAAATATACAACAATTATCAACATTAACAAATAAGCAGAAAGTACATGTACAATTGTACACACTAGAAATGTTAATCATGCACAGGTGTCTTGCTATGGCGACTTATAAACTGTTGTGTTACTTGAGATATAAGAAAGACTAAATAACTGGTTTGCAATTAGAGGCTATGAGCCGGCTGTGAACGTGTTCTGAAACGAGACCGCGTTAGTTCGCCTTTTGCAAAGCCACTGACAACTGCTGGAACACGTAGGTGGTCTGTCTGGAGTCTCCTGTGATTATGGTCGCCCGGCTTCCCAGTTCCTGTGGACCAGCTCAACTGCCTGGCGGTGCCAGTTACCGGCTGTTTCATTAGCCACTCTTTATTGTAATGGTACAAGATGAAGGTGGTTGTATGGTTATACCAAGCGTAGGAGGCAGAGTGCGGTGGGAAATCCCAGAGCAGCAGCAACCACGTGCAATGAAACGGTGAATCTTGAGCAGAGAGGAACAGCAGCTGACAGTAGCACCACAGCCGCCAGAATCAACCACTTCTCCACGTCCAGCCTAGCAACACATTCAACACACACATTTATTCATATATGCAAATGTAAGTAAGTAAAACTATATTTTGGTGCGCCTTAAAGCTAGCAAAGCCAGCTTAATCTGCCGTACTGAACCAAGACTAAACTCCATCAAAGACGTTCCAACACCGGCTATGGTTAAATATCATGAAGTCGTGCTAGCGATTTATTGGAAAAAGCTATGGAGGAAAGGACCTGGAGAAAAGGTGAGTTTTGAGATGTTAGTTATACCCATCTATTTATTGTGTGTAAAATATTCTATGTTGTTGATCTGATGCTATTTTTGTTCGTCTGTTATTTATAATTAAGTAAAGTTTATTGAACAACCAAGGGCCTCATGGCCTCTAACATGCTGCATAGTTGATAAAATAGTGCTGTACACATAAAAAACATGTAAAACAAACACTAAGCATAATACAAAGCCGTTGAGATAACCTGATCATAATCATTATTAAATATTAAAACTTAAACATGAGGCACTTACTTGACAAAAAACGATTAATTTACCATAACCTAACCAGTCTGCAACATCGTTTGTGAAATAAACTAAACATAGAATATTTTACGCGCAATAAATTTGGGACATATCTATGTCTTTGTATATGTGAACAGATTCGGAAATGTATGTTATTTTGTTGTTTTAAAAGTTAAACGTTAACAATAAAACCAATGTAGATAACATGGTTTGCAACAGTTTAGCTGGTCATGAAAGACTGCCATTAGCACAGCAGCAGACACTGGACTACCTTTCCAGTGACCACTGCGGTTGTAGAGCCAGTAGTCCAATGCCAGGAAGACATAGTGATGCACAGATGCTGAATTTGTGACTGAGATCAACACCATGAAAACAGAACAGCTTCATGTAGACAATGTTCATCACCAATAATATCACACCTGCACAGGTGATACAGCCAGCAGCACATGGTATACAGTATACATGGTGTACAGCTGCACTAGAAAACTGTAGCAAGAATCACAGCTGATAATAAAATAAATATATTTGCATCACACTGTCAACAGCTGATCACATTTATAACGAGTGATAACGTATCACCAACTTAAACCCATATCAACTGGGGTGGGGGTGGGGGAGGATAAAATGCCTATGACCCAAAGTGCGGAAAATTGACTACAAAAACCCAGAGTGGGGTGAGGTTATTACTGTTTTGACTGGTGCAGCATAATTACACGTTTACTCAAGAGCATGGTATCATAGATAATACGTGAGTTATGAGAAATTTTCGGGGGACGGGAATCCCTTCCGAAAAAGGTGCTTGTAAATACATTTGGGCAAAAGCAATCATCGTATGATGTGAAACAGAAAATACCGAGGTATGTGGAGAACAGAGCGACATCAGCGTCGATGTTTGTCGCAGCAGCGGTGGAGCAGTGAATCAGATTCGTGACAAGAATTGGAATGTTCAGCATCAACGTTAACACAAGTGTGAACATGTGCTTCACCAGCTGACAACATCACAACGTAACGTGCAACGATTATTCTGTTGCCAGCTCAAGCGAGAAATGATGACGGTATTACTGACATGCTGGTTATCATGTTTAACGATTTCAAGCCCGTTCATTTACTCGTATTGCAATCCACTGAAATAGATTAATAACTATAATTGTAATTAATCAGGCACTCGAATGCTCTATGGTGTTCAAAAGCATATTGGAAAGCATTTCCAGTTTGCGGAAAAATGTAAACGAACACGTAAACACACCCAATAAACGTATAACTGTTGTAATTACTTCATATAATTAAGAGTTCAATGACTCGAACCAAGTTCTTTCACCAGGAATGTCCCCTTTATGCTTCTAGTGAATACACATTCTATTCCTCTGTAGTAATCTGCCTGCTGTGTTTTCATTGCATTATGGTTAGTAAATAAGTAACACAAAAGTGACGTAACTTCCCAGCCAACACCACACAATGTTGGACGGAAAGATCATCAAAAGACAATTTTCAGACGACTGCAAAAAAGACAAGTAAGTATGTATGTGACGAAAATAAAGTATTTTGAACATGTCTTTAAAGAGGGATTCACTTTGGTGCCATTGACCAAATACAAATGTCTTACAGCGACTCTGTGAAATTGCTATATGACAAGTCCGGTTTGATACATTGGCTTCCCCCCCCCCTCAGTTTTTAAATCTCAATTTTACTGTGGCATATGCACTGTTTTTTTCTAATAGAGCTTGAATGTAAATGAAATGTGGTACATAGTGTTTAAAGCCTGAAAAAAATAAGGATTATGAAGATGTATACATTTCTAAGCTTTATGGCAAACATTTAAAGTACTTTTTACGGGCAAACAAATTATATAATACATATTTCACTGTCATAAAAATGACATCTACTTAATACATAGATATGTACCGATCTATTGTCCAATGACGATCGATCCTCGTACACCATAGAGTTGACTAGAACAATGACCAGCGACATCGTTGACACAAAATCATAGAGATTTATCACAGAGCTGTCCATAGATGCAGCATAACCATAGAGTCGACCGAGAGCACAGATAAGTGACGATATGTGAAGCGAACAAAGGATGATGCTCGGTCGCCGTGGCAACGTATTTGAATGATACAATCTGAGCACACAAATACTTATGCAAATGATATGCAAATATCTACAGCTATTGAGAAAATATAAAATGCAAAAATTTTCTTACTGGACTGATACTGACAGTCTCTGTAATTGGATAAGTTACTATACTTCATTCTGACTACTAAATAACAAGTAATCAAAATACTGATAATAGCGATGGCAATAATGATGCAGCTAATTATGTAGCATAATTATTATGCTGAGCATAATTGAGATATGAAGAGAAACACAAAAAAGCAAGCAGTATTGCTACACAGATTGTGCACTTTCTGTCGGCACTGAGCCATAGTGGTTAGGACGTCGGTCTTTGGCTGGCAGCCTTTCCCTGCGCCAGACCTGTGGTTGACAGGTGACCACATTGTTGGCAAAGTTGGACCGACAACTAGGCCAACTCAGCCGCCCATCGCTCCGGGGTCAGTTTATGAGTAGTGATCCATGTATTTAAATTTAAAATGGGGTGGAAACAATTGAAACGGCAGACTGGGGCCATGTATGGCTGTGTGGCTGCAAGTCAAAGTCAGTGAGATTGGCTGCAGACTAGGCTAAATTCTGGCCGTGTTTGTAATGCACAGCGCCGTGTATGGTGCTTGCAGTGCTATATAAATGAACCTTGCCTTTACTTTGTTTACCTTACGATATCCCACAGTGCATTCCGACACATTGCCACAAAGCAGGTGTCCCGTGACCGACCTGACAGACATGTAGCAGTAGAACACTGTAGCGATTAGAACCAAAGCCAATGACATTCGTTGAGCCGAAACCAACAACGAAGACAACATGATAAACACTGCACAACAGACAACATATTGTCCACCAACAACCACAGATGTAAACAGATAACAAATATTTTAAAATATATTTTTAAAAACGTTAAAACACAAGAAAAATTTTTTTTAATCCTTTCTATAGAAAACACTGCCAACTATTATGTTTGCATGCTGAATCATAGCTTGTCAAATTGTGACATGCATCTTAATAAATGAAATAATTTTACAGCATACACTACATAACAAATCAAAATCAACGAAAAAAGTCTTGCTGAGGCATCGTCTAAGAGTGTTTTTGCTGGATTTTTTGCATAATTCATGCTTTGCTTTTGAAGACATTTATTAAAAATGAATAAGCAAAAAAATATATACAAAGTTATAAAACGTAAGAAACGTGAACTGATTAAAAAATGTAGAAATGTTCATTACATCTATGACGCTGGGGATAATTATAAATCACAAAATGAATATAAGGAGATATTAATGATATTATCAGTGCAGCAGAAGTACAAAACAACAGTTAAAACTATAAAAACCACCACAGAAAACCAGTAAAAAAATACCAGCAGATTGCAGTAGCAAACAGAGGCCTAGTACGTCCGCTGACCAATAGAGGGCAGCATAGATAGCAACGATACACAACATAGAGTTGATGAAAACAAGAGCCAATGCGGACGTCATAGACAGCATGCCCGGCAGCAGATTGTAACTGAAAATTGACTGTTAAAGAATATTTATTACCATCAAAGAGCATTTAACATGACGCACTGTACTGGGTTAGTTGCGCACATACACCTGTTATAAATGTTGATATAAGTGTGATTACTACACTGTAGCATATCCCAGACTGCCCTGCAGCACATTACCCCACATTAATCCATTTAGCCAATTTTGCCACTGGCCCTGTAATGTTTGAATAGAATACCTAACGATCAAGGTGAGATATAAAGGATACTCGAGTCGCCATGGCAACTGATAGAACAACAATGAACAGGTAGCTGTGAGAAAGGCCAAACACACGTGGATTAACACCTACAAACACGTGATAGACACATACATTCACAAAGTTAGTTAGCAGGGATTTGACAGCACTTTCAGTAATTAAAAATATGGTGAAGCAAAAAAAATTCTTTTTGTGAGAAAGGGAAAATTATCAAATTTCTGGGAATACAATAAATGCTAGAGAGTTTTGAGATTGAGAAGAAGACGACATAAAGATAACACAATAAACCCAAATAACACGAAAAAATCACAATATTCTAACTATAACTAACATCAGCATTGGCAATAAACAAAACAGGCTAAAATCGTGTTTTTTGCTGCCATAAAAAAGCTCAGGCAAACAATGCACCTTGCTCTTCCTTAGTAACGCCAGTACTAGGCAGATGCAGACAACGACAACGAGTGGTATCCATGGCAACAGCGTCGACTGGATGCTATAGCAACCGAGTAGTGGACCAATCAGGGCATGAGTTGCCACTGCTGACGACCATCGGATGATCAGTATCGCCCTCTGGGGAATGCCTTTGCAACAAACACAATAGAGATTCACAGTACAGTAAAACACCTGAATAAAGTCAGACTGCAAGGTTATATTAATGCACAGTGAACACAACCATTCAGCTGTACAACATTAGCTTCTCTCTGCACGTAAACCACAGCAGCCCCTTTTTGGGTTTAAATACATTAACAAAAGAGATGCCTAATTAATTAATAACATGACAAGTAATAAAAAGTAGAATGTAAAGTTCACCAACACAGTGCCACAAATGTGACACATGCAGCAGCACATTCATCACAGAACAGGGTACAGTCTACGTTACGGGACTTTGGTCTGTAGCCATACAGCCACATGTAGCCATAGTCAGCCGTTTTATGATCTCCATCCCCATAATTCATTACATGGATTACTGCTCATTTACTCAACCTGGAGGGATGGAAGGCTGAGCTTAGTTGGAAAACCCACAAAGGAATGTTCACACACTAAGCGGTCACCTGTCAACCATAGATTTGGCACAGGTCAAGGAAACTCTGCCAACAAAAGACCAACATCATAGAAACTGAGCCAACCTACCAACACAAAAAAGCACCATAACGTGGCGGGAGTCACTATTGTGGCATCTAATGTCCGCTGGTCTTCAAGAATTGTAGTCGGCAACGTTTGATATGCTGTTGAGGGTGATTATTATTATTATTATTATTATTATAGTTGCAAAGATTAAAGTGACAATATCACACAAAAATGTTGCAGGGGCACTGTACACAAGTCATTGTCGCAAGTAGGGCATTGGTCAAATGTCAGTTATCCAGCAGCAGTAGCAGCACAGTTAGGCCTATGTTCAGTCGTCTTGAAAAGACGCATTGAACAGCAGCGACTTCAGATTGCGCCGGAATGTCAGATATGACGACAGAGATCTGACAGATGTCGGTAATGAGTTCCAAACTTGTGCCACAGCCACGGGGAATGTCCGGTCACCCAAAGTAGCTCGTCGTGATGACGGGACCATTGGGCTCGATTTAGACCCAGACCGCAGGCGACGACGTGATTCCATGTCGGACGTCAGATGCAGTGTCTCAGCGAGGTATGATGGTGCACTGCCATGAAGGCAGCAGTAAGTCAGGATGCACAGACGAAACTGAATTCGCTCCGTAACCCGTAATCAGTGGAGTTCACGGAGCAATGGCGTCACGCGCTCTGATCTCCTGGCTGAGTACACAAGTCGTGCAGCTGAACTGAGTACTAACTGCAGTCTTCTGATCAGTGAGCCTGGTAGACCAGCCAGCACAGAGCTGCAATAATCGAGCTTGCTAACCACCAGTGCCCGTATCAATGTCAGCAGAGCATCGCGTGTCAACGAGTTCTTCACGCTCCGGATCTGACGCAGTGCCGCAAAGCATGCCCTCACGGTTGCAGTCACGTGTGTGATCATCGTGCATCGTGAGGTCGGATTCCAGGTGGACTCCGAGGTCTCGAACGGCAGTGACAGGCATCACAGTTGTGTTCCCGATTCGCACCAAACCAGTCGGAAGTTGATGCTGGCGCCTGGAAGACGCGCACCAGGGTACTTCTGTCTTGCTGTGGTTGAGCTGCAGCCGATTTGACATAATCCAGTGCGCCACTTCGTCTACGCAGGTAGACAGTTGTTGCTCGAGCATCCCAGCCTCAGACGGATGACAAGACCCGTAGATCTGGGAGTCGTCAGCATAGGCGTGAGGATGAAGATGATGTCGTCTGATAAGCTCCAACAAGTCAGCAGTATATAACAGGAACAGGATCGGTCCGAGGACCGATCCTTGTGGAATGCCATACAAAACTGCAGACTCAGCCGACCTGGTAGTAGGAAGATGCACGTATTGGGTGCGATTACTCAAATACGACGTAAACCAGGTCAGGACAAGACCGCCAAGACCGTAAGAAGTTTGCAGCCGTTGAAGTAGCGTGCTATGGTCGACGCTGTCAAATAGAGCTGACAGGTCGAGTAACGTCAGAACTGCAATGTCGCCAGAATCAAGTGCAAGCAGAATGTCTGACAGAACTCTGACCACAGCGGTTTCTGTCGAATGATGTGCTCTGTAAGCTGATTGACGATCTGGCAGTAGGTCGTTTTCTCTGAGGTACGCCACAAGC
>Ga0056115_1000911_pt1 | contig 13331 bp, 15 predicted proteins | sample WorMetOlspDAHAB1_FD_77007 | JGI IMG/M metagenome (GOLD analysis project Ga0056115, IMG submission 77007) | Marine gutless worms symbiont microbial communities from Max Planck institute for Marine Microbiology, Germany - Olavius sp. DAHAB.1 ...
CAGGTTATGCGGTGCATCCGGACAATTCGACCGTGGCGGTTGCGTCTTCCTGAAAGCTCGCTCTTGACGTGCCGGCTGCGCTTTGTGTGACGACCTCGGCGCCCAGGATTTCCTGGTTGGACACCATGGTCTGGCGGCTGTTGCTGGTGTCATCCACGTCGATCGTAAACGACACCGATTCGCCAGCCGCCAAGCCGACCAACTCGAGGGTAAGCCGGTTTTGGCCATCCGTGACCTGGGGACGGGCCTTGAGCCGCTCTTTTCCCGATGACACCTCGAATGGCTGGAACACCTGGACGCCCGCACCCTGGTCGGTCACATCGAAGATCAGCCCGTAAGGCGAGCCTTCCAGGTCGATGGTGACCGCGGTCGCGCCCAGGGCACAGCCGCCCGTATTCGTGATCGTGAACCGGTCCTTGGGCGCGCCTTCATCGAAGCGGACCTGCAGGTCGGCATAAGCCGGCGATGCCAGAAAAACGGCCGTCGCCAAAAGAGCGGCAATTCTCATTACGACCTCCCGATTGTCCTTGATGTTCAGTACGTCGGGTCGGTGACCGTGGTTCAATCTGGATTGCCACGCTGCGACTGATAGTCGATTTTAGTGTCACTGCGAACTAAAATCGATAAAGATACGCTTCTGCTTGCCGATGCCCGCGACACGGCAATACGGCATGTGCGGCAAGCGTGATCGTTTGGAAACGTGCGGTTCCCTCCGATTTTCGTTGATTCCTAGCCGCGCGCCGAACAAGCCCAGAAAGCCGTGCAAGGCGTGTCGGATGAACGAACCATGCGAGCCCGCACCACGCTTGAAGTCGGTTTGAACATGCAAGTTCGACCAAATCCGTTGAGTTGTGAAGAATAATCGATATTATCCCGACAGGAGGATCGGCATGGACACTGTTGGCGGGACGATCGGGACGTCCGAGGGGTCTGCAACGCAACGCGCCTATCAGACGCTTCGCAGGATGATCGTCAACGGCGACCTGAGGCCCGGAGAAAAGCTGAAGATCGACGGGCTGCGCCAGCGTCTCGAAACCGGCGCCTCTCCGATCCGGGAAGCCCTGAGCCTTCTGACCTCCGACAATCTTGTCGAACGGATCGACCAGCGCGGCTTCCGCACGGCCGCGGTCAGCAGCGACAACTTCCAGGAAATCCTGACGCTCAGATGCACGCTGGAGGATCTTGCGTTGCGCGAAAGCATCGCCAACGAAACGCAAGCGTGGGAAGAGCAGATCGTGCTCGCGCATCACAGGATGCAGCGCGCACAAGAGGCCGGCATGGAGACGTTCGAGAGACTCCATAAGGAATTCCACATGGCGCTTCTGGCCAACGCCGATTCGCCGATCCTGCTGAAGTACTGTTCTCAGCTCTACGACCTGAACATCCGCTACAGGTTTCTTGCGGGCAGCGCACTGGAATACCAGCGCCGCAACGTGGGCGAAGAGCATGCCGGCATCATGGCCGCCGTCATCGCCCGCGATGCGGACAAGGCGAGCGAACGGCTGATCAACCACTACAAGCTGACCGGCGCCTTTCTGGCCGGCCTTCTGGGCAACGGGGCGCTGGGGTAGGTTTGATTCTCAGTGTTTGTTCCCTTCTCCCCCGGGGGGAGAAGGTGGCCCAACGGGCCGGATGAGGGGGTTCGGGTCTTTCCGATCGGATACCGGAACCCCCTCACCCGGCCGGCGCTTCGCGCCGTCCACCCTCTCCCCGCCGGGGAGAGGGGGAGCTTGTTTACGACCCAGCCGGCACCAGCGTGACGTCGAACGTGACTTTCAGATACGCGCCCGGCACCTTTCCTGACAGCGCGAATCCGCTTTCCGGGAAGCTTCCCGCCGGCATCGTCTCATACCGCACCACCAGGTCTTCTCGCACGCCGAAGACCGTGTCCTGGTCCAGATAGGGATCGTTGTCCGGAAAAACCTCGGTCACCAGCGGTCGAAAGCCCTCGGCCTCCACGATGAAGTGCAGGTGGGACGGCCGCCAGGGGTGTCGCCCGCACGCCCTCAGGATATCCCCGACCGGCCCGTCCGACGGGACGGTGTATTCGACCGGCTTTACCGTGGTGAACGCATAGCGCCCGTCGTCGCCCACCGTCTGCAGTCCGTGGAAGGAATAGGTGTCCTGATCGGGATCCTGACTGGAATACATGGCGTTCGGCGCCGTCTGCCAGACATCCAGGGTCGCGCCGGGGATGGGCGCGCCGTTCGGGTCGCTGACAAGGCCTTCGACAAGCAGAACCTGTTCGTCGTAATCGCGCCGCATATCCCCGCCGACTGCCAGCGGCGGGGCGCCGGCAATATGAAACGGCCCAAGCACGGAGGACGACGTCCCTTCGGGATTGCTGTTGATCATGTCGACCAGCGACGACAGCCCCAGAACGTCCGACAGCAAAATGAACTCGTGGCGTTCCGCGTCGGAAATCTCGCCGGCGCGCTCGAGAAAGGCGATCCCCGTGTTCCACTCCGCATGGGTCAGGTTCACTTCCTTGGCGAAGGCGTGCAGGTGCCTTACCAGGCTCCCCATGATCTCGCGCACGCGGGGGTCGACGTCGTCGCCCAGATAACCCATGAAAACGTCGGAGATGTTGTCTTTGGTGACATTGCGCATGAGGCATTCCTCTAGTTCAGAATGGCAAGGCTAAGCCCCGGGAAAAGGATCAGTAGCACCAGGACCAGAAGCATCACGAAAGCGAAGGGCAGCGCGCCCAGGAACACATCCTTCAGCTTGATCCGGTCGTCGTCGAGGGTGGCCTTGATGACAAAACAACTGAGCCCGAGTGGCGGGGTGAGCAGACCGATTTCAGCGGCCACGACGCTGACAATCCCGAACCACACAAGGCTCAACCCCATCGGCTCGATCAGCGGCAGGAACAACGGCACGACGATCAGGATGATCGAAGCCGTATCCAGGATCGTGCCTAGGAACAGCATCAACAAGACGTAGATCACCATGATCCAGGCAAAGCTGAGGCCGTTCGCCGCCAGAAAGCTGGACAATTCGTTAGGCAGCCCCGCGATCCCAAGCATCCGCGCATACATCGAGGCGGTGGTGATCAGGAACAGGATGGTCGCGGTGATATGCCCCGTCTCGATAACGGTTTCCCAGAAGCTGCGCAGATTGATCCGGCGGCGAAGCGCGGCAATGACAATCCCCAAAAGGGACCCGGCCGCCCCCGCTTCCACGGGCGTCGTCCAGCCCGTGTAGATCCCGCCGAGGACGACGACGATCAGAAGCAGAATGGGGAGCGTCTTCACCGCGATCTCGGACCACGGCATCAGCGTGTCGTCTTCGACGACGCGGCCGCCGACGAACCCGGGCGTGAGCCGGCCCATGACCCAGATCGCCGCCACGTAGGCGACCGCGAGCATCAAACCCGGCACGACGCCCGCGAGAAACATTTCGCCGACCGACTGTTCGGCCACGAAGGAATAGATGATCAGCATGGCCGACGGCGGGATGATCATTCCCAGAACCGAACTTCCGGCCACGACGCCCACCGCGAACCGTGGCCGGTAGTCGAAGTTCAGCATCTCCGGCACGGACATCTTGGAAAAGACGGAAGCCGATGCGATGGAGGACCCGGTGACCGCGGCGAAAACGGCGTTTGCGCCGACCGTGGCCATCCCGATTCCGCCGATCACGCGCCGGAAGCCCTGGTTCATCACGCTGTAGATATCCGCGCCCAGCCCGGCCTTGGACACGATCAGGCCCATAAAGGTGAAGAGCGGGATGGTCGCGAATGTGTACTCCATCGCGCTGTCGCCGATCGCGACCTTCAAAAGCGCGAAGGACAGGTCCATGCTGTCGCGCATCAGCCAGATCGCGACGAAGCTGACCACGCCCAGCGCGATCGGGATGTAAACCCCCAGATAAATCAATGCGACGATGGCGACGACCGAGATCAGGCCAATCTCGACAGGTGTCATGTGCCGCTTTCCATGTGGGGATCGTGATCACCCGACTGGGTGTAGAGGTGGATCAGGAAGTGAACCGTGCACAGGCACGCGCTCAGAAAGATGACAAGCTTGACCGGCCACCAGGGCGCGGTGAAAACCCCGGGAACGCCAAAATAATGGTCGCTCTCCCACATCTCGACGAATTCCGGCCAGATCGCAATCGCCACCAGCACCATGAAGACGGCGCTCAAGAGATCGATGCCGCGGCTGAGCATACTGCCGGCGACTGGCGCGGAGCGGCATAGCGGCCCCAGGAATCCCTCCGATCGTGTCAGGCGGCCGACCCGTATGACGTCGGGGAGTTGCAGGAACACGATCAGGACCATCGAGAACTGAACGACTTCGACCGCGCCGAGAAACGGCCGGTTGAACACGCCGCGGGCGATGATGTCGTAGTTCACCACCGCAATCAGGATAATGACCACAAAAGTGCCAGCGGCATTGGCAGCGATTGCAATGCCGCTGGCGATCTTTACAAGCGGGGCGAACACGGGACGGACCCGGGATTAGTTGGTCGCGTTTTCGGCCGCCCAGTCCCGCACAGGTGTGAAACCGGCCGCGCGAAGCTTGCCCATGTAAGCATCAAGCATCTCGCTGCCCGGCTGCCCGCTGTCGTCCAGGTTCTTAGCCCACTCCGCAGCGATGTTTGGCATGGCGTTGGCCCAGGCCGCGCGTTCCGCCGGGTCCAGGTCGACGATCGTGCCCCCGGCATCGACGAAGGCCTGACGGCTTGCTTCCGCGCGGTCCATGGCGATGCCTGCGACATGGTCGCGATAGGCCACGGCGACTTCCTGCAGAACCGCCTTGACCTCGTCGGGCAGCTTGTCCCAGTAGCCCTTGTTGACCGTGATCGTCTTGGAGTTCACGGCCCCTAGATCCGCACGAAGCATGTAGGGCGCGACTTCCACGATCTTGAAGGTCTTCGCGGCCTCGGGCCACAGCATCGCGTGATCAACCAGACCGGTCTGAAGCATGTTGTAGAAGTCCGTCAGACCGCCGCGAACGCCGGCCGCGTTCTTGATTCCCTCCAGATAACGCAGGTTCATGCCGGCCCCTGCGACCTTTCCGCCTTCCAGGTCGGAAAGGGAATTGATCGGCTTCGTCGAGAACACCTGGTACGTGTCCAGCACCACGCCGGTGGCCAGATAAACCTGGTTCTGCGCCTCGAACTCCGCCTGCATGGTCGGGTATTCCTTCGCGATCTCGTCGACGGCCTTCGCAACCGCACGGGAATCGGCGGCAACGAAAGGCGTGGCCGCGGAAATCGCCTGACTGGGAAGTTTCGAGTTGTGGAAGATGGTTGTGACGATCCCGATGTCGCCAAGGCCCAGCTTCACGCCTTCGAGAACGCCCTTCGGCTTCACGATCGAGCCGCCGTAGCTTTCCTGCCACTCGATCTTGTAGTTCCCGGTTTTCGCCAGGCGCTTGTCGACTTCCGGAATGAAGAAATTGCTGAACTCCTTCACCCACAGCGCCCGCGCCGGATAGCCGTCGATCACGACGGCCTTGATGGTCTCCTGCGAGACCGCCGGCAGGCTGACGGCGCCTGCCAGGATCGCGCCCATGAACGTCCGCCGCGTCAATTTCCCAATCATGATAGTCCTCCTCCGTTCGCCCGATTGGATCAGGCTTTTCTCCAGGTTGTCTTCATTGTTGTTCCTGCCCCCGCGAACAGTTTCGACAGCGGACAGTATTTTTCGACCTCCCGGGCGACCGTCTGCAGTTCGTCCTCGGTCGCCGGACCGTCGGCCACAACGGTCTGAACCAGCGATACGAACGGGGTGTCGATTTCTTCCGACAACGTTACGCCGCGCCTGTCGAAGTCACAAACGATGTCGATCTCAAGGTGCCCGATGTCCACACCCAGCTTTGCGGCGCACTTGTGGCCGATCACGTTCGTGCATCCGGCCAGGGCCGCAAGCGCGGTGTCCGTGGGCGTCGGTCCCATGTTCGTGCCGCCGCGCTCCGTCGGCTCGTCGATGGCGAAGTCCAGGTCGCGCACCGACACGTTGGCAAGCGAATGACTGGGGCACGAGGCCGTCGCCTTCAACTGAACCGTGGTTTTCATACGTATTGCCACAGCGCCTCACAAGATCTCGCAGATGTCTTCGAAAGAGAAACGCGGCAGCTTGGGAAACAGGGCGCTTTCGTCCGCATAGCCCAGGTTGCAGAGGAAGTTCGATTTCCAGCCGTTTTCGGAGAAGAACTCCTCATCGACGATCGCATTCGAGAACCCCGACATCGGACCGACATCAAGACCCAGTGCCCGCGCGGCGATCATGAAGTATCCGCCCTGCAGGGTGGAATTCCGGAACGCCGTATCGTGCGCGTATTTCTCTTTTCCGGCGAACAAAGGCTTTCTGTCCTCGTGCGGAAACAGGAAATCGAGCCGCTCCCAGTAAAGCGGATCCCAGGCGATGATCGCGGTCACCGGCGCGGACCGCATCTTGTCGACGTTTTTCGCCTTCAGCGATTTCGCCAGCCGATCCTTGCCCGCATCGCTGGTGACGAAGACGAACCGGGCAGGGGAGCTGTTCATGCTCGTCGGCCCCTGGATCGTGATATCGAACAGCGTCCGCAGCGTCTCGTCGCTGACGGGCTTGTCGGTCCAGGCGTAATGCGAGCGTGCATCGCGCAGGATCAGATCGATGGAGTCGTCGTCCAGCCTGTCGATGCGTCCGCGCAGGGACCGTACCGCCGCTTGCGCGCGGGCGCGCAGGTCGTCGAGACTGTTTCCCCCGTCGGCCATCACTCGGCTGCCGTTTTCCCGGCCAGGTCGACCTCGTCGACGATCGGGCTGGAACAGATGCCGATCCCTTCGATTTCGACCTCGACGGTTTCGCCCGGCTTCAGCCAGCGCGGGTTCGGCTTTTTCGCATGTCCGACGCCGGGAGGCGTTCCCATCGCGATGTGATCGCCCGGTTCAAGCGTCGTGTATTCCGATATTGTCGCGATCGTCTGGGCCACCGACCAGATCATGTTGCCTGTGTTCGAGCTTTGCAGGATTTCGGTCCCCACCCGGCTTTCGATCTTCAGGCCCGAAGCCCCTTCCGGCACCTCGTCCGGCGTCACCACGAAGGGTCCGACCGCGCCGGTGGCGTCGAAGTTCTTGCCGGGGGTCCATTGGTGCGTCTTGCGCTGGTAGTCGCGCACCGAACCGTCATTGAAGACCGTATAGCCGAAGACGTGGGCCAGGGCGTCGGCCTCGGCGATGTGCCGCCCGCCCTTGCCGATGATGAACATCAGTTCGGCTTCGTAGTCGAGCCTTTCGGAACAGGCCGGACGCACCATCGGCTGGCCCGCTGCCATCAAGGAATTCCGCCCGCGCATAAAAAGGGCGGGATAGTCGGGAATGTCGTAGCCGCCTTCCTTGATGTGGTCGGTATAGTTCAGGCCAAGGCAGATTATCGTTGGCGGATGTTCGATCGGAAGCGCGGGAACGATGTCGCTCACGGCGACGCGCTCGGCCCGGCCGCCGATACCGGCGATTTTTGCCATCAATGCCGGGTCCCGCACCAACGCGGAGAGGTCGTTGCCGATCTCGGGAACGGCGGCGCTCAGATTGGAAGCATTCTCTCCCTCGACCGCGAAGACGCTTCGCGTTCCGGCGACCGTTCCAACCAAAAACCGCATCTAATCCTCCTCCTTGATGTGGTTATATTTTGGCGATAAAAACAATCTTGGTCAAATAAAATCGATGTTTTTAGCACGGTGGTTCACGGAGGGAACGAATGCCCAAATGGGAAGATTACAAATCCGAAGCCAGGTCGCGCGGCGCGCTTGCGTACGAGTTGTATGTCGTCCACTCGACGCCGGCCGCGGAACCCGATGTCGTCAAGGCGACTCTGCCTGACCATCTCGCGTATCAGGCCAAGCTCGAAGCCGACGGCGCTCTCGTTTTCGCGGGGCCCATGTCGGACGAAAGCGGCATGCAGATGGAGGGGGTCGGGATGATTGTCTACCGCGCCGGGTCCTTCGAACAGGCGCGAGAGCTTGCGGCCAATGACCCGATGCACAAGACCGGCGCGCGCAGCTTCGTGCTCAGAAAGTGGCTGATCAACGAAGGCTCGCTTACGCTGTCCGTTCGCCTCTCGGGCCAGTCGGTGGTTTTGTCGTAACAGCCGGGTTCAGCCCGGCGCAGGGCCCAATTAAGAGGCAGCAGGGGAAACGGGTGCAGCGGCCACCCGCCGGGTCGCGCGCGGCGCCGGCAATCCAGCGTGTTTATCCAACCAGGATTCTGGCGCTGCGGCATGCCCGTCCGGCCGATGCCCGGCAGGGGAAGGCTTCGATTCTGGGCGGCCGGCCGGCAATTGCGTTGGTCCCAGCGGCGACCTAACATCCAAGCGAAGATCTGATGCGGCCACGTCCGAGTTTTTGATCGTTGGCGGTGCGCCGTTTTCTGTCGTCCGATGCGGGTGGCATTGTGGTCCCATGGGCCATGACAGCCGCCGGCTCGGCGGTCCAGCGGGCATCGCTGCGGTTCTGCGCGGCGTCCCGACAACAAACCGGGCACGGCTTCCATTCGGCGGCCGGAACCGGCTTAGAAGGGGGAGATGGTGTCATGAGGTTACACGGATTGATCGCAGCACTCGGCGCGGCCGCGGGCCTTTCGCTGCTGGCCGGTGCCAGCGCCCTGGCGGCGGACGTCGAATGGAAGTTCAACAACGGGCTGCCAGAGACCCGGGGCGAATCCCAGGAACTGAACGCGTTCGCGGAGGAAGTCGCCAAGGCAACCGACGGCCGGATGAAGATCCAGGTCTATCACGGCGGGTCGCTGGGGCTGAAGAACGAGGACGTACTCAGGTGGCTGCCGTCGGGCGTCAGCGAGATGGGGCTGGTCTGGGCCAACTATGTCGGCCGCGATGCGCCGGAACTGAACGCGATCTACATCCAGGGCTCTGTCGGGTCGCCGGAAGAGCACCTGCGCGCCCTGCCGGTCATCCAGGAGATCTACCAGCAGGAATTCGGCAAGTGGGACATCGTCACCGCCGGTTTTATGGCGTTGCCCATGCTGGAGGCGTCGATCTTCTGCGCCGACGCGCCGGTGCGGACGCTTGCCGACCTGAAGGAAAAGAAACTGCGGGTCTGGAGCAAGGACCAGGTCGACACCTTTGACAGGCTGGGGGTGTCGGCGCAGATCATCCCGCAGACCGAGATGTACGTGGCGCTGAGGACCGGCGTTGTGGACTGCGCGGTCTATCCCGCGCTGTTCGCCCATACCGTCTCGCTGCAGGAGGTGGCGAAATACGCTTCCTACCTCTACCCGATCGCGAGCCTTCCCTACGTGCTGGGGGTTTCGAAAGAGAAATGGGACGGCTTGCCCGATGATCTGAAGCAGGCCGTACAGGATGCGGCCGCCGCCGTTTGGGCGCGGACCAACGAATATACCGACGACCACCAGAGAGAGCTTGCGGCCCGCGAAAAGCTGGTCGGGCAGGGCGTAGAATGGCTGGACGACTTCCCGGCCGAGGACCAGCGCGCCTTCCTGGATGCCGCCGCGGAGACTTGGTTGGCCGCCGCCAACGAGGCCGGCGGCGAGGCGCCGGCCTTTCGCGATCGGGTGTTGAAGGCGATCGGGCGCTAACGCACGCGCGATCGCCGGGGCGGGCCTGCGGCCGTGAGGGCGCTTGATTATTGCCTGCGCGCAACGGCCGCGGGGCTCGCGGTCCTGGCGGCGGCCTGCGCCTTCGCCATGGTGGCTCTGGTGGTCCTCAGCGTGGCCATGCGGCACCTGGCCGGCGCCCCGTTCCGGTTCACCGAAGAGCTGGTCGGCCTGTTGTTGTGCGCCACGTTGTTCCTGGCGTTGCCGCAGGTCACTTTGGCCGGCAGCCATGTTCGCGTCGGCCTCCTGGAGCGCACCCTGGGGCAGGGGGGACGTAAGATCCTGGGCGTTCTCGCCGCGGCGGTCATGGTGGCCTTCTGTCTTTGGTTCACGATCGAAGCCCTGCCGTGGCTGGAGTTCGCATTCCGGCGCGCGATCAAATCCGAGGCTTCGCGGCTGCTTCTCTATCCATGGATGGCCACCTTGCCGCTGTCCCTCGCCCTGACCGGACTGATTGCACTCTATCGCGTCGTCCGGCCTGCGGCGCACCGGTCCGACGACCGGCCGCCGGCCTAGGGCGCCGCCGGTCGCGCGCCCGGGAGATGTTCTGGCCCGCGCTGCTTGGCAGCCTCACGCTGACCGCAGCCACCGGTGCCGCGCTCGGCGCGGCACTTGGTCTGACCGGGCTGATCATTCTGCATTTCTTCGCCGGCGGCGCGGCGTTCCTGGCGCTGGACGCGGTCTGGAACGCGTTCAACAGCTTCACCTTGAGCGCCATTCCGCTTTTCATCATCCTGGGCGAGATCCTGCTGGAGAGCGGGATCTCGAGGCGGGTCTATACGGCGCTGACGCCCGTCTTCCAGCGCGTGCCGGGCGGTTTGCTCCATACCAACATCGCCGTCTGCACCGTGTTCGGCGCGGTCAGCGGGTCCAGCATGTCGACCGCGGCCGCCGTTGGGTCGGTTGCCTATCCGGAGATGGCCCGCCTGGGCTATCACAAGCCCACGGTCGTCGGCAGCCTCGCCGGCGGCGGAACGCTGGGGCTCCTGATCCCGCCCAGCCTGTCCCTGCTGATCTACGGGGCGCTCACGGAAACCTCCATCGGCCGGCTGTTCATGGCCGGCATCCTGCCGGGGCTGATGATGAGCGCCCTGTTCATGGCCTACATCTATGTCCGCTGCGCCCGCGACCGGTCGCTTTATCCCGGCGGGGGCGCCCGCGTTTCCCCGGTCGCGGTGCTCAAGGGGCTGTTGCCGATCTGGCCGGTCGTGCTCTTGATCCTTGCGGTCATGGGCAGCATCGTTCTCGGCATCGCAACGCCGACCGAAGCGGCCGGCGTGGGCGTCGCCGCGGCGGCGCTTGTCTCGGCCATCTGGGGCGAGCTCACGTGGAAGGGTCTGCTGGCAAGCCTCCATCGCGGAGTGCTGACCTATGCGGCGATCGGCTTCGTCGTCCTGGGCGCAGTGGTCCTCGCCCAGTCGGTCGCCATTCTGGGCGTTCCCCAGGCATTGCTGGAAACGGTCCGGCAGAGCGGGCTCGACGCGATGGGCGTGCTGGTCATCGTGGTCGCGATCTACGTTTTGCTGGGCTGCCTGTTCGACGGGCTGTCGCTGATGATCATGACCCTGCCGATCGTCTTCCCGCTCATGACGCAGCTCGGTTTCGACCCGATCTGGCTGGGCGTGCTGGTCACGATCATGATCGAGATCGGCCAGGTCACTCCGCCAGTCGGCCTCAACCTCTCGGTGCTGGTGGCGATCACGGAAGACGAGGTGGGGCTGGGCCGCACCGCGCTTGCCACCATGCCTTACTGGTTCCTGATGCTGGCCGCGGTGGTGCTACTGACCTTGTTCCCGGAAATCGCGCTGGTGCTGCCGGACCTGGTGTTCTGAGCCCGGTGATGGCGGCAGGTTTCGCGGCGTGACAGAGGCCCACGACCGCGACTCGGTTTCCCGATCGCCGCCATTCCTTCAGGACGCCGCGTTTGTCGCTCCCAGAAGTGCGGCCGTGTTGTACGCGCGGTGCGCCGATGCGTTCCCTTGATCTTCGCCGGCTTTCGGCAATGGCCGCCGCCGTGTTCCCGAGCGCGCCCTTGCGAGATGGCTTCCCTGACCTTGTGCAATCAATTCGGGGCGAAAAGAGACACAATTGACCGAACATTCTTGACCGAATATGACTGAAGATGATCGAATGCAGTTTGTTTCGCTTGGGCTTGGGTTGGCTCGGGTGCAAGGGGGAATGGCAGAGAACCTCAACCTTTCCGGGGTACGGCGCAGGAAGATCGCCGAGTTGGTCAAGGAGCGCGGTTCCGTGACCGTGCACGACCTGAGCGACCGGTTCGGCAAGTCAGAGGCAACTATCCGGCGCGACCTGCGAGAGCTGGGCAAGCAGGGGGTCGTGACCCGAACCCACGGCGGCGTCATGATCAATTCCCGGGTCATGGCCGACCTTCCGAACGAGGAACGCAAGCTGGTGGCGGCCGAAGAAAAGCGCCGCATCGGTCTTTCGGCCATCGAAATGCTCTCAGGGGATGAGGTCGTGTTCCTGGATGCCGGCACCACGGCTTTGTGCATCGCCGAGAACGCACACCAGAAGCCCGACTGCCGCTATGTCACCACCTCCCTCGGGATCGCGCGACAGCTGAAGGCACGAGACATTCGCAGCTTCTTCGCGATCGGTGGCTCGTACCAGAGCGTGAATGATTCCTTTGCCGGAATGATCGCGATATCGGCGCTGCGATCACTGTCCTTCGACGTCGCGTTCCTGTGCTGCTCGGCCGTCGATATCGAGCACCGGTCGATCGCCATTGGCGACGAGGCATATAGCCAGGTTCAGAAGGAGGCGATCGCATCATCCCGTCGGAATGTCGTGGTGGCACATGAGGACAAGTTCTCGGCGAACGCGTTCATTCGAACGGCGCGCTTTGACGAGATCGATGGCATCGTCACCAATCGTGAGCTCGATGACGATACCGTGGCCCGGCTCTCCAGCACCGGCCTGGAGGTAATACTGGCATGAGCGGCGAAGGCGTTTCGCTTGAAGTGCGCGGTCTCGGGAAGAACTGGGGCAGCGTGGAGGTCCTGCGCGACGTCGATTTCAGCGTTGAGCCGGGAGGATTTCTGACGCTGCTGGGGCCGTCGGGATGCGGAAAAAGCACGATCCTGAGACTGGTGTCAGGCCTGGACGAGGCCACGAGTGGCCAGATCCTGATCAGCGGCAGGGATGTTTCGCGGCTGCCGCCGGCCGAAAGGAACGTCGGCATGGTGTTCCAGAACTATGCGCTGTTTCCGCACATGACCATTGCCGAGAACATCGCCTACGGCTTGAAGATCCGGAAGGTCGCGAAGTCGGCGAAGGAGAAAGCGATCGCGCGGGTGGCCGAGCTGATGGCGCTTGGGAGCCTGCTCGACAGGAAGCCCGCTCAGCTTTCCGGCGGCCAGCAGCAGCGCGTGGCGCTGGCGCGGGTGCTCGTCTCGGAACGACCGCTGGTTCTGATGGACGAGCCGCTGTCCAATCTCGACGCCAAGCTGCGCGCCGAGATCCGCAGCGAGATCCGCGCGCTGAACAAGAAGCTCGGCATCACCGTGGTCTATGTTACCCACGACCAGAGCGAAGCGCTGTCGATGTCTGACTTCGTCGTCCTGATGAATACCGGCGTGGTTGCGCAGTGGGGGACGCCCAAGGCGCTGTATGAACATCCTGCGAATACCTTTGCCGCCAGCTTCATCGGGACGCCGAACAGGCAGTTCGCGGCCTCCTGCCCGTTGTCCGGTGCGAAGCCGGTGGGAATCGCGACCTCCGCGGCGTCCAGAAGGTTCATGGGCGGCGTC
>Ga0056115_1000912_pt1 | contig 13321 bp, 9 predicted proteins | sample WorMetOlspDAHAB1_FD_77007 | JGI IMG/M metagenome (GOLD analysis project Ga0056115, IMG submission 77007) | Marine gutless worms symbiont microbial communities from Max Planck institute for Marine Microbiology, Germany - Olavius sp. DAHAB.1 ...
CTGCTCTGATGTAAAATTTTAATAAAGCACCTAGGCCCCCCTATATTTCTGTATGTTACTGTGGATGAAGTAAAAATAGCTACAATAATATTCGAACAGATAATAACAGTTAACTGTTAGACTGTTAGACTACATCGAATGAAATAATTCTTACAGAAATGCAACAGCATTGCAACAAAACAGGAAAATCGAAATGTTGACACTTACTAGATTTGTGATAACGTACTGATGTCGCGGGTCAATCATACCGACTTGCAGCGCCTGAAATAATAATGCTACTAAATAATAATAATTATGGCTAAACCGGAAGCTCAGGAAGGAGACTATTAACATGGGTCGCACGTTTTATTCGGTGAATATAACCTTTTAATATTTGACACATCACGTTGCACTTTGCAGACAAATAGTAGTCAAAGGTGTCAAAAATATGTGCAGCGGTAGCTTCCCACAATATGTTGCAAGTTGCATGTTCAGCAATTATAAGACATTCAATTTTGCTCAAATAAAGTAAAGTAAACTTATAGCACAGGCTGAATCGAAAAATAAAAATGGTATAATATCAATGACAGCGTGTACATCCCAGAGCAATTGATACCCCCTGCATTTTGTGGTGCTATAGGGTTACAAGTGGTTAGATCATCGGTTCCCAACCTGGGGGTAATGGGTCTTTTTAATTTTGGTAATGGGTTGTTTTTTTCTATTAGGTTTTAACCACAACATATTTTATTCAGCATAAACTGGTACAACCGTCGTTTTAATTAATGACAATCGTCACATTAAAATTAATGATTATAGTTTGTCATTTTTTCGATTTTGGGTAACAGGTCAAAAAAGGTTGGGAAACACTGCATTAGATCGCTACAAAAGCCGAACTCGCCGCTCGCAGGAAGTGGTACGTGTCGTCGGTCGACAGGTGGACGAAGATGTTGGTGAAGCCGCGTTTGTCGATCTCCTTCAGTGTTTCTCGCATCGTGCTTCGAGTTGCCTGGCGAACCAGAATGTCCACGTCGTTGCTGGCGGGCGTGCGGATCACACTTTGCAACAGCAGCAGATCTATCGCAAACACGCCAAGCTACTCACACCTCGCCGGCAAAACCGCATTTCTCTTAGCGTCAAGACCGACTCTAGAATAGACACTTTCTTAAAACAGACAGTTAGTGAAAGACATTCACGTATTAACACTTTCCTCTCATTGTGCTCTATATAGGCATTTGCGGCATTTAACGATCTTGCGCTATACAAATAGCCTTGATAATAATAATAATAATAATAAAGTAGCTTTTTGTCAGCTGTAACAATGAATTAAGATGATGACGATAACGATAACGACGACGATGACCTTGCAATACTCTGTCTGTGAAGGTTCCCTCAAAAGAACACGAATACATTACGTCAGTTAATGAGTTTAAATGACTTAAATTTCACACGAATTTCATGAGACATGTTAACTGCTTTTACTGAGTATTTTAACACACGCAAATAAACATAATTACGTTTGCACTTAGCATTACTCCATTTATTAACAAAATTCATACTTACTGACTGAAACAAATTAAACAAAGTACCAACTATAGATTTGGATCGTTTCGCCCGTCGAGTGCTATTTGTACTATGCCGTATAGTAAGTGACGAACGAAATACATTTTCCTAGTTTCATCACCCTACGAATTACCCTCATAGCATCATACAGCATGTATCAGAGCCACTACATGTATTCTCCAGTACACCATAAATCTCTCTAACCTTCTTAAGTCCACATCTGAGATGTGATGTTGGTCTGGAGGCAGGGCAAAGTAGCAGAACTGTCTCCAGTGTATTGTGCATTGTAATGTGTATTGCTGTTGCGTTATAATGTTGCACAACAGCACGAGCAGTTCTAACAGGTCGGTTGTCCTTCAGTTACATGACACTGTTACCAGGCTACGTAGCCTGTAAAAATCGTCCCCGAAATGACCTATTACGTGTCGGGTGGGACGTTAAATCTTACTCACTCACTCAGGGGCGGACTGGCTCTGAAACCGGCCCTGGCTAAGTAGGCAGACCAGCCCCATCAGCAGTGGCGTAACTATAGAACTCAGGGGCCCCTACACAAATATCAACATTGAGCCATCCCTCCTCAGCTGACGGTCCCTGGGCTCCTCCCCTGTTCCAATCCCAATTCCTTCTCCTCCTCTTTGTGACTTTGTCCCTCGCTCCCTTCTCTTCCGTCCATCGCTACCCTTTCCCTGTTAACGGGGTAAGTCGTTTGATCTACTTCAACATTTGATGTGGCGGCCCACCTGGACGCCGGACCAACCTGCCCGCCTGGCAAATGCCAGCCAGCCAGGCGGCCCAGTCCGCCCAGTACACTCTCAGTACGTCATCATAATCAGACTGACCGCTGTGTTCGCCGTAGACGACGCAGAACTTAGTCCAGCCGAAATGCTGCAGCATGTCGACGTAGACTCGACCGAGCTGCGACGCCTGCGGGTGAACGTTGAGGGAGAAGACGTGACCGGCGCCTGAACGCGCGTCCAGACGGGCTTCGACGTGCGGAACTTCGAGAGTGTTGCACATCGAGTTGATGTAGCTGGCGATGCTGGAACTTCGAGGTCCGAAGATCGCCGCCACGCCGAGACTGGCCTGGTTGCACACTGACGCACCGACGAATACGACGATGCAGCACCAGACATCGATTCCATCGGCATTACATCACCATCAGAAAAATCCTACTGGTTAATAGAGTTATAAATATTCTTATTTGTCGTCTCAGAAAGAATGGAAGTTTCTTTGACATAAAATAGTTGACTATGCAATTTCATCGTCATCATCATCATAATCACATGTCTTAATTAATAGCTATCAGGCGCAGCCATGTGCATGCAGCGGTACCGATATTAACTAATATACAATAATCAAAAAATAAAATAAAAATAAAAATAAGATGTGTGAAAGTTTGTATCGGAAGACGGTCGACGTTCGACAACACGGCAACATGAATAATTATGACATTACATTAATATACGGTATTATGGCAAATATTCAACACAAAAAGAAAAACATGATATTCAAAGTAAACTGAAATTATTTACTCTCCGGATGGTCAACATATTTCTGCAATGTTCAAAAAGCATATTACCAGTCTAATATGCCCACAGACAAGACAACAGATGCTGTCCAAGCCTTAACATAAAGCGCGTTTATTTATGTCTCTTACCTTTCTTGGCAGCAATGAAGCTGTTCTGAGCAGGCAAATGTTGAATGTCGTAAACGATTCTCGTGTTTGGCAGCAGAGTTCGGTCCTGGTTGATACGCAGCAGAGCATATCGAAACGCGCTTTCTACTGTCGCGTCTTCAGTGTCATCGAACAAGCCGCCTTCATCGACCACCGAACACCACGCCATGCTTTGATTATTTCACAGCGTAATCTGACGCTTTAATTACGACTCCAACGGAGTCGAGAGAAAAGATATCGGCGGCTATGCGATATAAATAGCAAAAAAACGTACAGCAGAAAGATTACTAATGTTATTCGTAACAATAAGTTATATAAATCAATTTAATTCGGCCTTTACCGGTAGTTTATGACAAAATACAGCATTTAAATGTTCAGGATTTTTTTGTATAATATATTATAATATATAAACATAAACAATAATAGGTATTCATATAATTTTTATATACAGCATATATTATACATGGCGTAGGCCTACATAATGTTATTATTAGCCAGAGTTAAAACACGAACTTAGAACATACAACGAACAAACGCATACGGAAATCTGAAATAGACAGTCAAACAAACGTATAGGCCTATAGATTATACACTGTAAAAGCAGCTAGGCTATAGGATTACAAAAAAACAATGTCACATCTAAAAGAGAGCAGTAGAGTTTAACGCCCCACCAGACCCAATAGGTCATTTCGGAGGCGGGAGACACAAAGCAGCACATAAGAACTGTTTTTGAATAACGGAAGAACAAGATTCTGTCGGACAAATTCTTAAATGCCCATATCCAAGAGGCCACAAATGAACGAAGTTTCAAAACACATCTTCCATCTGGAATCGAGCGTTGGCTCCTTATCTGCAGCGGCGCTGGTGTCGTTCAGCTACAGTGTTTTTCGTTCTTCCGCGAAACGTGACAAGTGACGACGAAACTACGTATATTCGGGCGCCAGCGAGAACGAGACCAGCGGCGCACCGGTCGTACTGTTGGCACTGTTCAATAATGGATTAGTCAACTATGGCGGCCGATGCAGATGAGAACGAGTATTCGCGGCGGTCGGCCACGGGCGTCGCCGTCCGTCGCCGGCAAGTTGTCGTGATTTAAATGCGCCCGCTTCAGGCCAGAACGCAATGAGATTGAAGCCGGGCCGGCGTCGGTCCTTCGGTCCGGACGCTGTCTCACGCCGGCCAAACATGCTCGTCTCATCGTCGGCGCACGTCTAGTCAACCGTGAAATATGTCGCAACCGCCGCAGCAGCAGCAGCAGCGCCGACCGCCGCCGAGACGGTTAAACCAACGCCACAGTCGCATCCATCCATCTATCGCTGGCCTCCGCCGCCGCCGCCGCCGACGAGAGTCGACGCACGCTGGCCGCTCGCTTTCTCGCTCAAGTCCTTCATTATCCGCGTCGTTTGTTTATCGCTCGCACCGCATCCGCAGCCGCCGCCAAGTAATCGGACGAGTGGGCGACCGGTTGTAGCGGTTACGTTGCGGTTGACGAGCGCGTCTAGCACTTCGTGACGTTCTGGTAACAGTGAGTACAGTTAAATGCCCCCTTCCTCTCCCCAGACGCAACGTAGGTCATTCGGCGGCGGTCTTCGCAGCCAATCGCTTGACTGATATTGACGAAAATAAATATTAGCGCTACCGGACAAACACAACTAAGTACAACTCAATAAACCGTAACACTGATTATAATACATGAGATGACAGTGACGTCATTCTGTCTTGAGTAGTAAATGCCGCCATGTTGGAGGTATTCACTGTTAGTCGTAATCTTACATATGCTTGCGAGCTGTTGTGTGGAATTATGCAACGTACGAATAATCTCGGTACACGAACGTTAAGATTTCCCTCATTTTAACTGGTCTTTGTTCACGTTAATGTATACCTCCAACATGGCGGCGTGTTATAATAATGACGTCAGTGACGTCACTGCACCTCATGTATACCGCATCGTAGGCATCATAGCTAGTTGTATACTATGGCCTACTAATTTGAGCTGACTTCGCATTATGGTCAGCAAACCAACCATCATTCTCTGTAGTAGCAGCAGATGATGATGACGATGCAACCATCATAATCATAACCGTCGACTATCTTAGCCAACATCGTGCGCTGTTCATTGTTATGTATACTATCTGTGGGTCGCAACATCTTTTGATTCAGTAAGTTGCGACGCCACACCATAGGCTATTAGTTACACAGCTAATGGCGTCAACGATGCATAATCCAATTTTATTAGTAACATGTTCTATTGACCAGTTCTGCGATTCGCTCGTGTTATTTGGCATTTACGTGTTCTGATGAATGTATCATGCAGTGTAAGATATAGGCTTGCGCATATAATGCAGTACTGCTCGAATCAGGCGAACAGTCTTCGCTGTTTTTTGTAATTAAATCTTTTCAGGGGTGATACTTTGTCCAGTGTCTAGCTCTCATGTGCTTTTTGTTACCTATATTCTTGCTCATTTGACTTGTATATGCCTACTGCATGCTTATAATTCTCTTGGGGCATATCTGTAGGTCTTCCTGTCGGTCTATCTGTATGTATATGTACGATGTATGGCTGTTTCATGTCTATATTTTATGTGAACAAACTCCACTATAGGCCGTATGAAGCTAACGCAGAAGTATGCTATAAAATATGGTTTACTTGTGTGTAACTACTGAGATGATCATAGATAAGTTATAAATACAACTTTTGTTACAGTGGCACGACATCAGTTGTCGTTAAATATGCATATGTAGGTGGCTGCGATTATTGAATTTCGTCGACGACCTGTCACTACGAGAAGCAACGCTATCGCGGACCGTCCACGATGTGTACATGCCAGGCCGTGGACCGCGGTGCCTCGGCAGAGAGAGAGAATTAACAGCTTTTATGTATGTCTCCGCGGTATTTGGGGTAATGCACATAATTACGAGGTTGGTCTATTTCGGCTACGCTGCTGCTGGAAATGCGGAAACTGAAAAAAAACGGGAAGCTGCACACTGATGAAACCGAACATACAGTTGGATGCGTTAAAGGTCAAAAATAATAATAAATGTTAATAAACGCGTTTGTTATACGAAAGAAATAATAAACGTTTGCAAACATTGATAATAAATGTTGACATTTTTTTCCAAATGGTTCGTGAACGTTGTTTTGAATACTTTTGCAGTTCTTGCACACTCGCAATTCCAATTCGTGCATGCAGCAGTCGGCAAAATTTATTCCCGAACAGCTACATGTACTACGACATAAACCTTGGAGAAAGTCTACCAGTGTTAATGAACTGTTTTGTAAATTTGTACGTCTGATCAGCCAGTCTCACTTTCAGACGACAAAGCTTTTCTGCACTTCGTGTGAGGTTTAGCCTATTAATATAATATACGCTGACAAAATAACAAACGCGCTTATTATTTTTTTTTGTAAAAATGTTGTAAACGTCTGTACATCTATCCAACCAGAAGTCATTACTAAACACTCCGAGCAACGCGAGCGCCTACAGCAGTGATTAAACCTTAATCTGTCCGCACATTGAAAAAACAAGTTTCAAAATAGTTTCAAAACAGTTTTGAACATGTTTTGAAACTGCTTTGTTTCAGTTTAATTTCAATTTGTGGTCAGTTTTAGTTTGTCGTGATGAAACAGGCTTAAATTAGGCCCCGCATTGTTTCATTTTTACAGTCGGACCGAAATTGCTGTTAACATGCAGCCGTTTGATGGCGTAAACTCAGAATAATAAACACGACACTGCAATTCGTCTATACAGTGCAGACATTAATGTATCCACCAGTGGCGTCATCTCATTCAACGGCAGCAACAAGGAACTGTTGAAGTTCAAATTTGTCAACAAACGCATTTCCAATCAAAGGCGTCGTGCCATTGATTTGAGGCACGTGCCCCCCCCCAGACAGTGTTGCGACTGTGGTTAATAGTTTTAATTAGTTTACAGAACCGAGTTAACAGTATCACTTTGTGTATAACTTTCAACGCAAAAGCTGGGAAAATAGTCCTTGTGGCACTGTGCATTCAGATCGAATGACTGTTTTGTAATGTTCGTTTGGTGTGAAACTGTACCACGGTGTTTATTGATGACGATTGAACACTTTGATGTTTCATTGTCTGAAAAGATCCCGAAGGTCGTTGCTACTAGAGATGAGATTTTAGCCTGAAATTCATCAAATACCGTTTGGCGTCAGGGCTCTGCCCGGAACGAAGCGCTCCCCACTCCCAAGACCCCTAGCCGCAATAAGGGGGCCTACTTCTAAGGGGATGAGAGGGAAGGGAGAAAAGAGGAGGGGAGGGAAGAAAGGAAAAGAAGAGGGGAAGGGAGGAACAGAAAAAGAAGGGGAGGGGGCTGGTGCCCCCTCCCCCACATGACTTGTTTGCATGACACCCCAGTTTCCAATCGTGCTGGCATTCCGCCAATTACTGAGGATGACAATGTTGCTGTTGCCGATGGCCGCGGCAGTATTATTCGTTCGACTGTCCGAGTCACAATGTAGCCTGTAACCCATGTCAAAATGATTCTTAATCTTTATCGCAATATTTATACAGTTGTTCGTCGTCAAACGTTGATGTCAGCAATTGCTGAAATTCTGCCATGATATCTACACTACAGACCAGTGTCTCCCACCCTTTTCGGACTTATTACCCAAAACCGCACCAATCACGCACGAACAACAATATTTTTTTCACAGAAATGCCCATTAATTTCGGTTGCACACCCAATTAAGAGGGAACAAACGAAAAGCTATAATCATTCATTTCAGTGCGACGGTTGTCATATAATTAATGCGACGGTTGGGCCTATATATTCGTGCCAGTTTCTCGATTCTGGTCTAATAGAAAAAACACATAACCTATTACCCAAATCTAAAGGCCCCGTTACCCAATTCGGGTAATTTACCTTCAGGTTGGGAACCAGTGCTATATAGAGACGAACTGCTGCGACGTGTTTCTTCGTACAGTGCGCATTCGCATTCTCAGCAGCACTACGTTGTACAGCGTTGTGTCGCTGATGAGCATGAGCACGAACGTAGACAAGAGAACCGGCAGATTTACGCGACGCCGCAAAACGACTCAGTCGATTGCGTCTCCTTCATTGGCAATTCACCGCTCCCGCCGTTAAGTAGTATAACCGTTGCGCGAATGACGACCCTGTACCGACTTTGTCTACATACGCCGTAACGCGAATCTTTTCAGTTAAACGCAGAGTGGCGCCGCTAAATTATTCAGCGCTGCGGAGGCATCCGAGTGTAGACCACTGTTTTATGCAAGAGCATCAGCACAGCGCGAACAACGACGACAATAACAACAACGCTGGTGGTAATACTTTAACATCCGCCGCACACAAGAACCCTGCTAAGAGCATTCGGTCGTGAATCGTGATCATTAGACGCATCTTGTGCCAGGAGCGTCTGTCCCCCGACAGCCATGACGCAACCTCCCTCCTCTCCTTTCCCCTCCCTATCCCTCTCTTTTCCCCCTTCCCTTTTTAACGGGGGTCCGGAAGTATTACTCCCGGGAAAATTTTGGAATTAAAGATGCTTGTAGGTGAGTTTTCGAGCATTATAGACATAAACATCAACTCAGTTCCCCTAACTTCCTTACTTTTGTTCCTCCGAGCCCCGAGGATTTCAGTGACGCATTTTTGCGTCGCCAGGGGTGCCCTTGGACGCCCCTGTCTTGTGCACTCGCGTGGCATTCGTCGACAGGGCCTACATGTATACACCCTGCCGCATGACTGTTCTTTTCTCCGTTCGCAATTTGCAAAAAAAACATATAATCACACTTCTTTCACCGCCTCGGGTAGACCCGATGTACAGCCGCTAAACAGCTTTCCAGAATTCCAATACAGTCACCGAACCTCGAGCTGCTTCGGGGACAGGACCTTTGCAGCTGTGGAACAAGAGTGTGGAACAGTTTGCCGGCTGACTTACGAAAAGCAGAGTTGTCATACTCACGGTTCAGGCGGTCGCTGAAAACGTTTTTATTTAAACAGTCCGACCACGGCGCATTGTCAACTTTTCTTTTTTTAACTGCGCCGTGTAGAAATATTCTTACTTACTTACTTACTTACTTACTTAGTCACGCCGAAAGGGAAAGCCAAACGCAGGAACGGTAAACAGCGCGAATTTGGAACAATACATCACCACAGTTACGAAAACAATGTATACGATGCGCTTTACACCTATAGGCTTATATAGTATCATTTAGTATGGTATTAACTATCTGTCTAAGTCGTATAGGGTACCGCGAATACTCTGAAAGTTCACCACAATGAATTGTTCTATCGCCAGTGACGTCGAGTGTCCATTTCTGATGATCGTGGTACTGAGCCTCCCACAGAATCCATTGTGTCCACCGTTCACACTACCTATATTGACAACACGTAGTAACTGTGGTCACCAGTGCAGCTGAGCTCGGCCTCCGAAGACACATCGGTCAGCGACCGGCGGCAGAGAGGCATGTGCTGCACACCGCCGCGCCCAAGTGACGTATGCCGTGGGAAGTCGTCAGTCGTCACGTACTTATTTATAAAGCGGCGACGCCCGTTGCAAGACTCCCGGCCCCGTCGGTGCTAAATGGCGTCGTAAATAATGGGCCTGCGCTGGCGTCCCCGAGTTTTCGACGCTTCGCTGACGTGCGTGCGCGCCGACTGTCGCTCCCGTGCACGAGTCGCCTGCGGTTTCTGCCGACACGGGACATGCGCCGAAGTGCGCCAAACTCACGGAGTATGACGCTCGCCGACGACAGCTCGAAACGTTTCGTACACCTCCGAACATACATACGTCCGCCTCTATTGTGACCACTACGAAACAGGACCAGATTTGAGCGGCCGGGGCCTCCCACCAAACCGTCATTTTTATTTATCGCTCCCGATAGTTGTCTACGATCATTAATTATGAATTAATTAGTAATCCGTTTGTTTACATGGATTACGGAGGTGGAGACAATTTAAACGGCAGACTAGGGCTACGTGCGGCTGTAATGGCAGTACAAAGTCCGTGTGTGTGGGCTTGGCCTGCTGCCGCCTAGCACTGACTTCATTGAATACATTGGACAACAGATCATAGGCCTATATACATTTCAGCGATTTTCTTTAAGAAATGTTTTTTTTAAATACATAGTTACATACTATATAGTATTATCACTTGCGTATAGCCCTATACACGACGGTAGAACTGCATGACAGTCGGTAGCGCAATGGCATAAGCCACTCACTGAAAGAAATATTATTCATTTGGTCATTTGCTAAAAATCACAAAACGAGGCGGACACATTATCGGCGACAGAAGCCGTCAACAGCTGTTCAACACTCACAGTCGCAAACTTTTGCAGAGCCGCGATAGCAGCATATAGCACGTCGCACCAAGCTCTTGAATAACTCTTATATCTGTTTTTTGTTTAAGCATTCAAAAACGCAGGTCTCTAAGTTAAAGTGTCGCTGACTTGCCAACGGATTAATTTCGTGTAGGCATGTCACCAGTAGAAAACATTTCGCTTGCAAGGAAGTGACTCGCGAAAGTGCGACGGACGACGATGTGGGCCACAGTCGGAATAATTGCGCCGCTGACAGATGCCTGGATTTTATCGCCGAACATCATCGAATACCCACCAATCATCCGGTCACACAGTCTAAGTGGGCTGGGTGAATGATCGTGCAACGTCTCCTTCGCTGTAATGCTGTGGATTAACCGAATCAATCATGTCTATGACGTTTCGGTCAAAGCACAGCGACGACATTTATGTGGGACTCCGTGAATGCGGTCTGGCGGGATGATCGGTGCGTATTCAACGGTTTTGCGTGATAAAATCCAGCCATCTGTCAGCGACAAAATTCAGACCACGTCGTCGCACTGTCGCGAGTCATCTTTTCCAAGTGAAACGCTTTTCCACTGGAGACACAGGCAAACGTGGTCAGGTGGACAAGCGAACGACACTTTAACTTACACAACTGTAATTTTAAAACGCAGAACTGCAAAAGAGTGTCAACATTCAGACTATATCATGTCTGTGACGTACTGTACTACGTCACGACGACGCGCAGCCTGGCGTCACGTGACGTCGTCTGCGATGTCACCGACTGCGTTTTTGGCGCGGGCTTTTTTGACGGTTTGACGGCTCCGTTTTGCCGGCCGCTGTTTGTTTTTCTCGCGCACGTCCGCGTCCTGTCGTTCACACACGCTCCACTGCATGCACAGAATCAACCTTGTCGCGGTCGAACGGGCTTGCATCGCCCGGTCTGAATGAGTGACGTGGTCATTAGATGAGCGATGGCGAAGAAGCGGCGGCGTTCGGGCCAGCAGCCATATTTCGTCGGCGACATGTAAAGGCGGACGTATACAGCAGAGTCAGATGATGGAGTGACTGACCGCGCGCAGTGCCGACCGGATTTGGGATCGGGCTGAGACTGCACGGGCGCATCGCTCCGCAATTGCTCCGTAGCAAGACTCCGAATATTTTACGAACAAAATGCCAGCAGAATTTCCATAATCGCATCTTCTGCTGCTCTAATTAGTTGTGTTTGTGTTGAATTTTTACTTGTATACCCTATAGATATTTTTTTCGAATGACTACAGCATTTCAAAATGAACGCTATGTACAAGAAGTGACAATAATACATGTACACTACTTGTTAATTTTGTATGACTGAGCTGCTACCGCACTTTTGCTAATGTTTTTGCCTTCTTTGTCCCACTGCTTGCTGGTGAAAAAAAAACATTCGATGATAGGCCTAAGCTTCGTGTCTGTGCAGTGCTTATCCATATTCGCGTTGGTCTACTAATAAAAATGAAGCCAACACGACGTGTTAATAAACAAGTGTTAATGCACAACTAAAGAACGACTAACACGACAATTCGACGGTAATCTGCGTGGCACTAAACTGTGGATTTAAACACCATTCCGTAGTGCGACGTGTAGAGACGCGGTCTTCGGGGAACCGAAAAGACAGATCTCGACGGTAATTCTCGGAGGCAGAGGGTGGCGGCGAGCTCGGCCATGCATCTCGGAGCCAACAGGCAACACCTCCAGCCGAGCGACTGGAGGGCGCTTATGAAATATCGCGACTGCAAAAACCTGATTTTTATCGATTGCTAACGAACGTAACGGAACGCGGCGGCGGTGGAGACGATGGCTGCTGCATGGGTGTGAAACGGCGCACGCACACGAGTGATGTCTGTAACGAAATAGCGCATATTGATTGCACGGCGGCCGACACCGCGTTACGTGGCAGTTTAGCCGACAACGAACCGTTGATGGGCAGGCGCCGTGAACACACGCCGACGAAGTGAAACTGCCTTCCTCTTCGTGTTGCAACTTTGTAAAGCCCATTACCCTGAGTCAGTAGCGGACACAAGGGAAGGGGGCCGAGGGAGGCGATCACCCCGGGCGGCACTTTAGCTAAGCATACATACAGCTTTTAATCATAAAAATATAGGCTCTTTCTTTTCACATCCAGTTAAGTTCTGGTCTATGCCAAAGCTATATACCGGTGCGGTATAGGCCTATAAATACTATACCATAGGGGCGGCAAAAATGTGACCTGCCCCGAGCATACATACAGCCAACAGCTGTATGTATGCTGGTCCGCCGCTGCCCCGAATGAAAAGTGGTATGCCTATTGCCTGCCGAACTCTAAACTGGGTGAATACGACGTGTTTCGGCAAGAAAATCCTTCCGCAACACAATGTTTCAAGTCCGCTGGAGAAGGGATGGGTGGGTGAAATAGAACGACGATCAAATTGATTTTCACAGTTGGCTTTATTGTAACAGTGTGTCTTACCAACAAGGGCCGGATTAAGCCCAAGTCTATATGGTTGCCAATAATGCATTTTCACAATACAGGACACATACCCAACGTTTAATTCCTTTCCAAGTTCCCCTCCTTTTCCTTGATCTCTCTTTTCCTCTTTGCTTCCTGTGCAACCTTTTCTTTTCCCTCTCTCTTTCATTCCCATTTCCCGCCCCTCCCCTCCTTTCATGTCTGGGGGGGCGCTGTAAGCTCCCCAAGTCGGTCCGGGCGGAGCCCGGTCGCCAAATGCAATTTTGGTGAATTCTGGGCCTAGAAATGAGCATTTTCTAACATAGCAATGTGGCAAACTACAGTGTTCTCTAAACCC
>Ga0056115_1000915_pt1 | contig 13294 bp, 12 predicted proteins | sample WorMetOlspDAHAB1_FD_77007 | JGI IMG/M metagenome (GOLD analysis project Ga0056115, IMG submission 77007) | Marine gutless worms symbiont microbial communities from Max Planck institute for Marine Microbiology, Germany - Olavius sp. DAHAB.1 ...
AAATTAAACAATACATGAATTACGGTGATCATAACTTTATAGAAATTACACAACAAACTAAGTTGCGAGTCGCTCTCGTCATGTCGAGACGTGTCGAGCACGTCGAACCAGTCGAGCTCGATGTGTCGAGCGAGTCGAGCTGTGCTATTCGACAATGTCGACACAGCCAAAATGCATGGGCTCGACACGTTGAACGTGTCGAGTCGTGTCGAGTCGAGCCAAGTGGAATTTGAGCTTTACAGTTGGTGGGCTGTTGTTAACTTCAAAAACCGGATTTGGCATTGTTGTTTTTGTCTGCTGTTGGAAGACCAATTGCTCTGCCAACAGCTATGCGATTCTGAGGCCTTCAGTATATAAAGGTGATTTAGTCCGTAGGACTATAGACGTTGGTGCTCATCTCCTCGTCTTAGGCCTTTGAACCAATAGGTGATAAATACAAAAGTCTATGACGCATGGCCATGTGACGCCAGACCTATGGTTACCTTCCCAGCTTCAGACCATTACCGTCCCTCTATTAGTACCAAATACTGCTTGGTGAACGAGGTTGGTCTGTGTTAAGTGGCTTATCTGGGGCCCTATTTGACAACGACAGTGCAGTGGGTAAGACTTGTACCCGACACCTCTCAACCAATAGGATATTAAGCCACACCTTCAGTGGATGCATAATTTCATCTGTATCTACACAAGAATGTGGGATTATTTATTGAAGGTTTCAATGCTTGCATTCCTAAAGTTGTTCTGTGACAGTAATGAATTTTTTTGGCCTCAGATGTGCAATCCGAGCCATCTTCTTTGATTCAGCTACGGATCAGGGATTAGCCAATTATTAGTTGCCTAGTTTACCTTTAAATTGGCAGAGGCATTGTTCTGCGCAATTCATGCTTTAAAGTTGCTGGTGCTGATTTCATTTGCCAGTATTGCAACCAGTTGTTCATCTGTGACAGGAGGAATACTACCACCTGCTCGCTGAAAAAATCTATAAAATTCAGAAAGAGTTGGAAGAGAAGCGTATGCAGCGTTTGAAGGAGCACGGTGCAAGTGGGGTTGCTTTGGAGGCGTCGACATCATCGACGACGTTGATGTCGACAGTCGTGCCAAGCACAGGCAGCCTTACAGCCAGTCCTGCACAGTCACCGTCATTCGAATATGCCGAAAATCTCATCCAGTCTGGTCAGCCTCACATTTGTTACTTGAACTGTGTGGTGGCAATGTGAAGAAGTAATTTTTGAAGTGTGTAGATTACCTGTTTTAGTTATTTTGTCACAACATTCGTGGCTTTTTATATGCCAAATTGTTATCAAGAAACTGAACATTCACCTACCTAACACAGGGTGGAACACAAAAAAGTGAAATGTTCAGAAAAATTATGCAACGTATTACAGCTGGGAGCCAACAGCATTATGACAAGCTTTGGTTTTTGTTGTTTTTATATTATTATTATTATTATTATTACAAATGAAGAGATTAAAGTGACGCTGTCGCGAAAACGCTGCAGGGGCACTTTACAAGATTATGACAAGGGAAAAATTAGTAAATGTCAGTCAAAACAGCAAGTGTAACTGTACTTATTTTAAACGGTGTTATGCAGTATTGCCAATGTTGGGAGTACTCATGGTTTTATCTGGTCGTTTTTTTCTCGTTTGTCAGATTTTCTTCCTGAACGTTGAAATATGTGTGCCTTGTGTGACATATTGTTTGCATGACTTTGTCTGTAATTGTGTACTGTACAGAATTCGAAAACACTCTGCGTTGTTCATCATTTCAACATCCTCCGCCACAGCAGCCACCGTACATGATGACTGCTGGGACAGGTAAGATGAAATGATTCCAAGACTTTGGATATTTGTTAGAAGTATTCGTGATGTCATTGTTTGCTATTGTGATGAACTTGCGAATGCAGCGGTTATGGCGAACACCCTCAGGCAAAGAACTCCACCGTTAACTATCTCCAACACAGATAGTAACAGTCTTCTCGTCAGTTTGCAGACACCATATGAAGTTGGTTTTTTCCCTCCATTGCAGAACATTGGTGAATACTGCCGAGGACATGTACATTGGTTCACCAATGCGCCGATGTTGTTGTTGGGTACTATTAGGGTTGACCTGTTGTTTGTCTGACTCTGGCTGACACCTTTACTAGGCCCAATGCTTAACTCGTATATAACATACATGATCATATCGATGTGTGTGCAAGGCTGAGGTGTAACTTGTGTGTAACTGTGTATGCAGGAGTAATGTTTTTTCAGATAACAAAACCAAACAGTGAACATTAGAACATTGTTGCTGCACTAGGTCAATTTTCCAGTGTGTTGTCACACATTTACTTTTATACTGCTTTTTGTATGGCTCAGGTGCAACAGTTTCCATAATGCACAGGGCCTTTATGGCGCCTGTAAAAAGAGATGGCGTCTAACTATATCTGTTCTATACTATACCTGTTCTCCTGTGGTGTGAGCCGGGTGATGTCTCACATTGTCGATTGATGAAGCTTGATGGTGGTTTGTCCAAACTTAACTCTGCTGGATGGTTATGCAGTCCAGTGGCTGGAAACCCTTGGAAGGTGAACCTGCATATGAAAAAAGAAGCACTATAGTGAAAACTTTAACTAATTGTTTAGTGTCAACTGTTTTCTTTGAAGCATGCTAAGAGACTGTGTGTGTGTGTGTGTGTGTGTTACTTTTAAAGCTGCAGCAGTACGGTCGCAGCATCTGCCCGTGCCTGTTGGTGTGGACATGAATGACCAGTCGGCCGTAGCTCGTTTCCGTGGCCAGTCGTATCCACCTGGCCCTCGGCAGTTCGACATGTATCACCGACAAGTTGGTCCGCGACTCGAAGCGCAGCAGATGTACAGTGTTTGCCAGGATTCACAACAGCCTAACTATCAGGTTGGCACAATTTTTTTCTAACCCAAATTCGTTTTTGACAGACTGTTGACAGAAGTTGCTTGTATCCTTCCATCTATAACTGTGCAGTCTTTAAACTTTTCACATGGGCCAACAGTATATTTATTAAGCCTACCAAGGATTCTGCATTGCCTGTCTATAGTCAGATGTGGAAATGAAACTGTTCCACACAAGCCCGGCATACTTGGTCTTATGCAGTGCCACTGTTGCATTGATAATTTGCTACTCTTGTATATTTTTGTATGAATTTGAATGTAAAACAGATGCACGATGACAACTCACGGAAACTTGAAAGGCTAGTAAAGTTGTAACTTGTCAACTTAAGTGTCGGTTAACAAATCTGGGGCTAGGAATAAGAAACAAGGAAATGTTTTATCAAAGATATGTTGCAATTTTTGTGAATTGTGTGTTTGTGTTGTCAGTGGGCAGCTGGCATGATTTAAGGTTGTTGTTTTGTATGGAAGTCATAATGTAAATTCATTTGATTTTGTTTGTAATCATGAGTCTAGATACATTAAAAAAATTCTTTATGCATGGACACGATGGAACCTGCAATGTGTTGTTTGTGCTTAATTTGGAGTGATATTGATTCGAAACTTGATTTTTTAATGCACTGTGCGGTTGTTGAACTTGTAGCCTGCATATCATCAGATGGATCCTTCATTTTCGTTCCGCATGAATGTGCCAGATAGTAAACAGCAAGCAATGCTTGCCAGGCAACGATGCGAGCAGGTTAGGAAATAACCATTGTATTATTGTCGTGTGCTTCACTGTGCATTTTAACTTGCGTCTATGTACACGGTGGTAACTTGGTGGATGGTGGTATCATCACGTGCAGTATTGAGTTATTCAGATACTGTTTAAAAGCAGTTAAAGGTTTATTTTGTCTGTTGACATAGTTCTGTGTTATATGTGTCATATATATTATTATTTTGTGCTGCTCTTCAGCATTATATGTACAGCAGCAGTATAACTGCTCCTGGTATTGTTCATATAGTTGTTACATTTTGTGTTTCAGCCAATGATGCGTTCATCATCATCCGACTCGGTTTTGTTTCACGACCAAGTATCCATATCGAATACAATCTCTGGTCCACAGACACCCCTGCATCACTTGCCCATATCATTGCCTTTGACACAAAGCGAAAGCATCTTACCACCAGCGGATACTTCACCATCGCCAAAACCAAGTGCCGACAAGCTCCTGCTTGAAGCACTGTCGCCAAGCATCAGCGGCGGAGATATTACCTCAACACCTGCTGAGGCGGCGACATCTTCTCCGCATGCCATCGTTAAGCAGGAAGTACAGCATGACGATGTGACGGACACAAAAACGTCATCTCCGTCACCCACTGTTGCTGGCAACACTGCTGTTAAGGGACTCAAGCCAGGGTTAGAAGACATCACGGATGATGAAGCGGATGTGAAGCCTGAACCTGTAGAGGTCAAGGTTGAAGTTAAGGAGGAGATGGAATTGCAGAGGTCACCAAAAGTGGAGGTTAAGACAGAGCCCGAAGACATCGCAGATTGCAGCAGTTTTGTTGACGTGAAGGACGAGATCAAAGAAGAGGACATTAGTATCAGTAAGTCTTCTACGTCAGAAGAAGATGCCACCAAGTCCACTGACATCAGTAGAACATCATTGTTAGAAGAAGAAGGTGGTAGAAAAGGTACGAGATCTGTCAAGGTTTTCAAGTATTGTATTTACCAGTTGATCTTATTGAGGCTTTCTCCAGTTGTTTTAATTCTCTGTGTCTCTACTGTTTTTAATTCATAGTAAGTAAAACTGTAATGAAAATGAACATTCTAGAAAGTTGACATTGGAAGTTAATGAGGTGAAGCATGAACTTGAACTAATTTATGAATTACAATTATAAAATGCTGGTTTTTATTTTGGACAGAAATGTAATAAAATGTTAATCGAGCTTATTAAAGTTTCCAGTGCTAGTGAATTTGTTAATGTCTTTCAAGCCACCGTCTTCATCTTCATATGAGACTAATAGTTGTTTGTGTCTAAATGTAATGGTGGCACTTAAGAGATGATGTTACTATCCTGAGAGCATATGGTTGCTCAATAGAGTAACTGTTCATGCTGTTTTGTTGTTTTTGTCTGTTTTAGTGTGGAAGGCAACAGAACTGCAACAGGCTTTGAGTCCTATAATTGAGAAGTTGTTTGCTCAGGATCCAGAGGCATTACCATTTCAGTATCCTGTGGATCCTGAAGCTCTTGGCATTCCAGTCAGTATTGTTGTAATTACAATCGTTTTAAAGTTTCAGTTATAAATATAACTATTGAGCTATTAATTTTTAAGTCGTGTTAACTTCACATTTACAAAAACTAATGCAGATGTGTCATTTGTGGGCCTGTCCATCCGTATAACAGTACTTTGATGGCCCTTGTATTTTGACTTGCAAACAAATGTGTGCTTGGAGGGTGGTCATCGGCTATGTGAAATGCCAGGATTAAAACGCAAAGGAATAGATAGATATTTTATGGGAGCCGAGCGAAAGGCTTCTCACCCTAGTCATTGGTTGTGCGTATTTAGATATTGTTGTTGAATGGTCTGCAGTTGCATTATCTTGGTTGTGTCCGTTTTTACTATATTAAGACTGGTGACATTGGGTGAGGTCAGGTTCCGCTAAGTCATTTGGCTAAGACAAAAAGCTAAGTCAATCAGCAAAGTTAAAAATACTAAAACCAGCATTTTAGCAAAATGACTTAGCGGAACTGTCTACCATCAACATAACAAATAAGTCGAAATAACGTAACATTAGCGAACAAAAATTATAAGAGAGAAAATGATCTAACTAATGCAGTTTACAATTGTTTAATGTAATGAATAACTAATTAATACTGAACTTGGCTTAAGTCTTACACTTTTGTCTACGTCATGTGGCTAAGTCAGAATTCTAAGACAATTGTCTTTACATTCTGATTTAGTCAAATGACTTGGCATTTTGTCTTAACAAAATGACTTAGCAGAACTTGACATTGCCCATTGTCACTGTTGTTGTTTGATTATGGGAGATAACTAATTGTTCATCTGTTCATCCACCCATATGAGGTGCAGTTGTAATTCGGCCCATTTCTGGCATTCACTGTGCTTATTGTTGTCGCGAATGGTGCTGCTAGGCATCATTTTATATTGTCGTGGATTTTTGCAGGATTATTTTGACGTTGTTCGGCAACCTATGGACTTGTCGACCATTCGTGAAAAGTTGAAGTCGGGCGAATACTCAGATCCGTGGGAATGTATCAACGATATCCAGCTGATGTTTGATAATGCGTGGCTGTACAATCGCAAAACGTCTAAAGTGTATAAATACTGCTCAAAGGTAATTCGGTTACTGTGTGTTCAGATAATGACTCACAACATGTAACGTCTGAAACTCATCGTTCCTGTTTCCTTGTGGTTTTGTCCATACTTATACAAAATTGCCGCAGTGATGGTCTCCCACTTTTAGATCGGCAAGATAGAAGCTTACTGCAATTCTAGTTCTAATTCCGTGTTGTATTATTTGCTGTGTGTAACAAAATGTTGCCAAGCACAGTCTGAGGACCTGGTCAGATAAATACAGATCTTGGTCTCGACTTGCATTCTTTCTTAATTGTAATTCTGATACGGTCCAAGTACACATTGAAGTATGTTATTATTGTCTTGTGCCTTTTGCTTTGTTGACATTCATAGATATGCTGTTGTTTTGTGCCTGTACACAATTGAGAGTGTGGAAATCAGTTAATGTATAAAATGTACTTACATTTTGTTTTTTTTTCTTGGGGAAAATATGTGCAGTTGGTGCCTAAAACGAATTAGGTTTGTTTGACAAAGGAATGATGATAGAAGTATTGGCAGTGTCAACCCAGTTAAATGTAGCTGATAGTTGTGGTGCTAATATTTATTGCTTGTCTTTTTCAACCCATAAACTCAGGAATGTCATAGGCTGAACACTTTCCTTTTTTGATGTACTGTACACTGTGTATATTGTGCATTTTGGGATATTTAATTAACTTATAACTTATGGCAAAAATTATGTGTACATTCAAAGAATCAGATGATGTAGTGTATGTGTTTGTAGTTAAGCCTGATTTTGATTTATTGATAGTAAATACTGAAAATATCAACAGCTTACAAGTTGACTGACATGGCCAAAACTATGTTCATTAATCAACGAGTCTTTTGATTGGTGTTGCACAGTTGGCGGAGGTGTTTGAAGCCGACATTGACGGCATTATGAGATCACTCGGCTACTGTTGTGGTCGCAAGCACATCTTCTCTCCGCAAGTTCTCTGCTGCTACGGCAAACAACTCTGTGCTATTCCACGTGATTCAGTCTACTATAATTATCAGAATAGGTTTGTGAAGTTTTTGTCTTTTTGTTACTTAGTTCAGGAGTTCGATTTTCTCGTAAATTGAGATTGTGCAGAGTGCATGCGTGCCTTATTATTTTTGCCTTAGCAAAACATGGCTCTGAGATTCCTGAAATTTGTATGATGGCCTATACTGAGAACAAGTTCAGTTGTATGAAAACTTGGGGAAGGAATGCAGTGTTTTGTCTGTGATAGTTCAGCAAAGATTTGGGGATTGTTGATTTGTTTCCCCAATAGCAAGTTTGCATTCTTTTTGCATTTTTTAAATTATTACAACTATTGACTGTAGCTGTGAGGTGTGATTGGTGTTACTTCGTTAGTTTAATGACCCGGGGTGTTATTTTGAGCTATAAAGTGTTCAAATTTTCATCTGGCTTGTGCCAGTTAGTGGATGTAGAGGGGTTTCTAAATGGGGAGCTGAGAGGGTGATTGTCCCTGATGTGATAAGATAATGTAAATCACAACAAGCACATGAAAACAAGATAAGTTATACCTTTTATTTTATTGTTAAATAGTGCTATGTGCTATTGTGCTTTGTTTTGCCGACAGGTATATGTATTGTGAGAAATGTTTCAATGAGTTGCCAGAAGATGGCATTGACATGACTGATGATCCATTAAATCCTGGCCTGTGAGTATCGCCTTCATGTTTGTCGCTTGTTTGCAACATGTATGGTAAAATCCGTGGTTTCTGTGTTAAGTTGCAGTGCATCATTGTCTCAGTATTTACAGAACTTATTAAGATTCATTACATTTTCGCCAAAAAATCTTACTAACACTGAAATCAGTAACAGCTGAATGTTGCAGATTGTGTTTAATGTTTTTAAACCTTTTTTTCTTTTAAAATGCAGTAAAGACAGACCTTGTTTGAAAACATTACATGTTGTGTAAATTGTTGTTATATGTTTGTGAAATGCTTTCATCTATGGATTTGGGAGCTGACGATAAGCTACCTCATTTCTGGCCATATGTCGCTATAGGCAATGAAATCTAGAGCTTTTTGTGTTTTCCTGCCTAGTTGTTTGTATTTGTTGAATCGTTTTTGTCACGTTGTTGTGTCTGGTCGGGTATTAAGCTCGATTCAGCAGTAGGTTTCTGAAATGCAGAGATGTACAAAATGTTTGCCAGTTTGACAGATTACATGTAGCAGCAAAGGTAAGGTAAGTAAAGGTAAATCCCGAATGGCTAGTAGGATTCGTCACAGCCTACAGCACAAGGGAGCAGCGCTCATCTCCGTTGCTATCCTTGAGCCAGCAGCAAGCCTACACTCCACCCTAGTGTCCGAAGCACTCAATGATGTGGGCAGTATGCCACACCTCTTACCGTGCCTTCTTCCATGTACATTCATAACCAAAGACCAAATTGCAAGGGTTACATCTCCTTTACCGACCCCTGGGGATTGAAGGTTGATTTGACCTTGTTGACCAGATGCCTTACCCACAAAGTACACGTCCACTTCCTGCCATCAGTTAGGCACAGAATAGGAGAAGTTTTCCTGATGAGACCAGCATTCTAACCACTGTGGTACACCACCAACCTTACACAACCAAGCGTGGTATTACATCACTGGTTGTTTTTTTGTTGCAGAAAACTGAGAAAAGAACAGTTTATTCGTGAGAAGAACGACAAGCTTGAATATGAGCCGTAAGAATGCTGTTGCTGTACTGTTTACATTTAGGTAGTGCAGTTTAGGGTGCAAACCAGTTGATACTATTGTGCTTAACTGCTTCGAATTTTGTCCATTCGTAGCACAGGATAGTGAAAATAATCGTAGTTCCAGACAACAAAATGCTAGTCTCGGTCATTATTTTATCAAATTCGTTGGCCTATTTGTTACTCCGCATGTTGTTGCATTAATAGAAATGACTGACTTTACAAAACGTCTTGATACTGCTTTGATTAAAGAACTGTGTGTGCATTGCTGCGCGTCTGTTGTGTAGATTCACCGAATGCAAAGAGTGTGGCCGCGCCGTACACAGAATCTGTGTGCTGTATTTGGAACATTTATGGCCGTCTGGTTTCATGTGTGATAACTGTCGGGCACGAAATGGGGTGAAACGGTCAGACAACAAGTTTGTCGCCAAACGTAAGTTTATCAGTGGTTATTTCATTTATCATAGTCGAGCTGAACATCGGTGTTGATCTGAGCTTTAACCAGTTTTCAATTGTATCCATAAGTAGTTATTTTTTGTAGTCAGTCCAACAGATATGTTGGCCAAATATGTCGATGCTCTCAAATTAATTTGCAGAATTAACATAACAGAAATATTATTCAGAAGAAATAACGTGTTAAGGAAAGACAAGCTGTCGTTGTTGTTTGATCATTGTTTTTGATTTGTGTGGAGTTCAGTGATCGGCTTTTCATACTGCTTTCAAAATGACCTTAATGCTCTGTTTGGCATAAAGCATTATTTATCGTGAAATATGTATATTTGCATCAACTACAGGCAGGTTTTGTCATCTGTTTTTTGAGGGTGTGAACACACAATACCGAGTTGTCTAACATTTTCTTACAGGTCTGCCTGCAACAAAACTGGGAACATACTTGGAAACTCGAGTCAACTCGTTGCTGAAGCGCAAAGATGCTGGAGCTGGCGAGGTGACAATTCGTGTGCTGTCGAGTTACGACAAGGCCGTCGACGTTAAGCCAGGAATGCGGTCTAGGTTCAGTGACATGGCCGAGAGTTTTCCGTACCGCGTGAAGGCCATGTTTGCTTTCGAAGAGATTGACGGTGTCGACGTCTGCTTCTTTGGAATGCATGTTCAGGAATATGGCTCGGACTGTCCGCCTCCAAATACACGGTTGGTTATTTTATGACCTGCTTTTGTGGTAAAACTGTTGTTACTTGTTGTCTTTTAAATATTATCATCATTATCAGATCTTAGATCATTTCTATTGCACCCACCACAAGAATGCACATGCATTGCAGTTATCCACTTTAAAGTATAGTAAAAGCCTAGAAATAAAACTTTAAAATGGAAAAATTAAAATTAAAGTAGAGATAATGAGAAACAAGATGATTAATAAGATAACGTATTATCATGTATATACTCTACGTATGCATATGTATATATCAGTTTAAAATCAAAACTTACTGAAAATTTTAATTTCTAGAGATAAAAAAATTAAGACAACCCAATGATGGTGACATGGAACTGCTGTGCTTATGCTAGTCACACTGGTATAAGTTGCTAAAGTGGTATGCACTATACTCCACTATACTCTTAGTCATAAAGATCTTCTCAGTTAGTGGATTTTGCCATGAGGTTATTATGTGTATAGGTTTATTTTGTAAGTAACCACACTATCTTTATTGGTTAGTTATTAAAAGGATTTCTGAGGTGCATAATAACACAAAAAAGTCGTGTAGTGCCTACATTTGGTAAAATAATTAAACTGAACCGTGTTGTCTGCGATTCGTGACTGTGACGTTTGTTTTTGTTTGCTAGGCGTGTCTACATTGCCTACCTTGACAGTGTACATTTCTTCCAGCCGAAGCAGTTTCGAACAGCTGTTTATCATGAGATATTGATTGGCTATATGGATTATGTGAAATCTTTGGGGTGAGTAACAGAGTATTGTTGCTATTGATTATTTCTTGGCCCACATTATCTGCCACAGTCTATGCCCGTGTATGTGCGTAACTTGGAAGTGTTCAAAAGTCCAAAACTGACGAGAATTTTTTTGAAATGTACTGTTGTATCACTTTTGTTAGGGATCAGACGGTTTTTTGTCACTAGGAGCATGATGTGGCAACAGTGGTGTTATACCAGTTGTTAGGCTACATGTACCTAAGCCTTAGTGCCTGTACACACTCGGTTTTCAAGTACAGTTTCAGATATCTTCTTACTAAGAAGCGTCAGTCATATGTTGAAAGTTATTTGCTGTGTGATATGTCCTGCATGAGGTATATATTCATAATCATGATTTGCCATTGTTGGTCACTAACAGTTGGTTATTTTTTTGCTGGCTTTGTTCCGTACCTAGGTTTCAGACTGCACATATTTGGGCATGCCCACCAAGTGAGGGTGACGACTACATATTCCACTGCCATCCGCCAGAACAGAAGATCCCGAAACCAAAGCGCCTTCAGGACTGGTATCGCCGAATGCTGGATAAGGCCATTGCTGATCGTGTTGTCTGTGATTATAAGGTTTGTGTTAATGCGTCTCGTTTTTTATTGCATGTGTCATTTCAAAACTAGTTTGCCAGTGATGTAAACAGTCATGGCTGTGGTATGTACGAACCAGCGTGTGTTTTACAGTTCTAAGTAACCAGTTTTACTGCCCTCGGCAACAGTTGTATGTCCAGTGCATTACAGCGGCATTGGAAACTTACTGTTTGGACATTTGCTGCTGATCATTAAATGATCTCAGTCTCATCCGAATATAAAGTGACCCATTGTGTATAGGAGTTTTGTTCTCCATTATAGCAGATACTGGGTGTCATTGGGTGTCACTGTATGGTCTTCTTTTGAGCTTGATAAATCAAGTTGTGGTATGAATAATAATACAGTTTTTATGGGCAGCTTGTGTGCAGATAATGCAGACTGCAGATGTTTAATCTGCACTGAAGTATATATTTTTCGACATATTTCTGTTATTTCTGCATATGAAAGAAGTTGCCAGTGAAGGGAAAAATAATGTCAGGGTTTTTAAAATGTAATGCGGCTGTGCGAGATGCTTTGGTAATGTCCACATTTTGTTATTGTGTAGTTTGACGATTTGTGTGTGAAGGACACTATATGTCTCGTGTTATCACTGCCTTTGCATGCTTATGCCAGTGTCACACTTTTACACATGTATAATTTTTGTTTGATGGACAGGATATATTGAAAGATGCACAGGAGAACAACTTGACGTGTGTCACTGAAATGCCTTACTTTGAGGGAGATTTCTGGCCGAACATACTCGAGGAAAGCATAAAGGAAGTGGAGCAGGAGGAGCTGGAAAAAAGGAGACGGGAGGAGGAGGAGGCGGCTGCTGACACTGATGACGGTGAACCGTCAGTGCACGGCGATCGTGTTGAGGTTGGTGATAGTCGGTGCATGATATGCTTTTGTGTTAAAATGGAGATACATTCAACGAAGAGGCAAGTAACAAAAGCAGTTTAAAGTGCCCAATAATGAAGGAAGTCACTTCACAGGCACAGAAGAAAGTCGGGAAAGGAATGGCTGAACAAATGCATTTTCTGGCAACTGGATAAAACTCGCACGGACAGTGCAGATGTGATATGGCATTGTAGTTGATTTCAGCTACGGGCAACAACAACCAGAAAAGCTCTTTGCTGACAGTCAACAGCTGTGTATGACAGTTAAACATTAATTCTAAGCCATCAAGTGATAATTCTGTGATTTCTGTAACTGCATCACATAGTACATTTTAAAAGTTTGCAAGTGCCCTTCGGAGTGGCTGTTGGCGGATTGCAGTGTGCAACATATCACTTCCTCCTAGTCTCTAGCAGTTACCATGCCGCTGACATTATGTAGGTAATCATACTTACTTTGACTTTCACCAGTACTCTTACTGTTGCAGAGGGCATTTGAAATTACAACTGAGCTTCGATTTCGTTTGTTTTCCAGAAAGTGTCCATGTCTGATATATTTTCAGAGATGCCACAGAGTAGTAACTTTATCGTGTATTTTGTTGGAGTTTGTTTTCATGTTTCAAACTTTGTGCTTTAGTGACATGCACCATTACTGTTAACAGCTGCAGCCTTTTGCTGGCAAAAAGAAGGGTCAGAAGAGCGGCAACACAAAGAAAAAGAATACCAAGTGTAAGAAACAGTCATCGAACCGAAAGAGTAAAACGGGTGGAAGTGACTTGACTGGTAAACTACTGTCAACCATGGAGAAACACAAAGAGGTATGTGATCCTGGATGCTATAATCAATATTCATTTTAACGTTTTGTTTGAATATGCCGCTTCCTGGAAAATTGCAGCTACATTGTTGTCTGTTTTTGAACAACTTCGAGTTGTAGAAATATGGACACGATTTGGATTTTATGCACTTACATACATAC
>Ga0056115_1000916_pt1 | contig 13288 bp, 11 predicted proteins | sample WorMetOlspDAHAB1_FD_77007 | JGI IMG/M metagenome (GOLD analysis project Ga0056115, IMG submission 77007) | Marine gutless worms symbiont microbial communities from Max Planck institute for Marine Microbiology, Germany - Olavius sp. DAHAB.1 ...
AACTTTTTTTACAAATTTGTAATTTAATCGATAACTTATTGAAATTTATTCAAATCCAAGTTTATCACCATCAAGTCAATATCCCAGATATTATCAAGGGGTTAAGGCTACTCGCACCATAGGACTCGTAACACAAAATCTACCATATTCCTTAAATCTTCAGTCTTCAATATTCAATTGGTGAACCCCGCAGTGCCGCATCGCTTGTTCATCCAACATTTTGTCAAGACCGCCTCTTTCAGAAACTGTAATTCCCATGGATTTTTGCCAAACTTCATCATCTTCCATGCAAAAATAGATGAAAACCGTTGGTGCGTATTGACGTATACAGTCGATAATTTTTTGATACACCTCGATGCGAATTGGTTTGAAATATCGCATTTTACCGTCCAGTCCGGTAATAAACTCCCCATAAATAATTTTAGAGTTTGGAAATCGTTTCTGAATCAGCGGCTTCAGGGACGGCATAAACCGAAATGTACCCAGACTGATCCACACAATGTTATTCGGGGAAACACTGAAAAATATTTTTTTGATGACTTGTTCATATTCGGTTTCGCAGCCGTCATAGATCACAATGGGATCAAAATGAAAAGCCAGTGGATATCCCCAGGATTCGCATTGGGCCGCTGCTTTAAGTCTGGCCGAAAGTGCGGCCGTGCGCCGTTCCTCTTCGGCAATGATCCGGGGAGTGTTGACCGACCACGAGACAATAGTCTTTCGATTGTGCGACAGGTCCCGGAGTCTATCAATCGCAGTCGTTTTGGTTTTCAGTTCCAACACCGCCCGCTTCTGGCCACCAAACGCCGGAACCAGTTTTCGGCTAAAATCGGTCCACAATTCCCAGATTAAACTATCGGTGAACTCTCCCGTACCGATTCTACGAATTTGGCTTCCGGCAAAGATGCTGTTGAGTTCCTTGAACAGATCGGTATGGTTGACGAAAAACTGCATCAGGGGCGGGTGAAAATATGACTGCAGGATGCAGTACGTGCAGTCCATGTGGCAAAATGTGCCGATGTGCAGGATCTCATAGCCGCAGCAAGTATAAGAGCGGGTACCCGGACATTTTTTTATAAATGCACCTTTATTGCGAGTCAAAAAAAGAACAGTTTTCCCTTTTTGGATCGGGTCCGGGGCACCGGAGATGCTGTCATAAACTTCCTGGCCATTGACTACGATAGAAGTTGGTACACCAAGGCGGCGGGTGATGGAACTGACTTCGGGGTAATCGGCAATCTGCTGATCGATATAAAGTTTTTGAATAGACATGGGGAAATAATCTATAGCAGAAAAATGCGGTCTCTTCAAACACGTTATGGGGCGTGGCAATGCAGCATCAAAGCAATAAATCCCAAATAACAAGCACCAAAATACAAATAAAATTCAATTTTTAAGATCCAATGACCAAAACATTATAACTTGGAAAAAGATGTTGCGGTTCATCGTGGTGGGGGGCAGTGTTGGATTAAGCCTGACAGATCATCTGGCAACTCCACGGGCAAATATATCAAAAGCGACATCAAGCGTTTGCTTTAAAAAATTTTTATCGTCATCAATCATGCGCTTGCTCTCTTCCCAGAGAACAACACCGGTAAACAACGACCAGATGATATCGGCAACAGCAGCGGGATTGTTATCTAAAAAGTCATCCCGGCTGGAACCATCTTGAAATATTTCGGCCAGCACATTCAGAGAGTTGCGGGAAAGCTCGGTGATATTATCAAGGAGGGGCGAAGATAAGTTTTTAAGAGTTTCACTGGATTGAAGGTGAAACATGTTGATCAGGATCATGGGATCAAACTGGTAGACATCATACAACGCGTCTTTGATTGCGTCAATTTTCTTCCGGGGGTCAATACCATTTTCATTTTTGACATCCGCCAGCCGGATATTTAAGTATTGCAATATTCGCAAGGATAAAGAGGCATATAAGTCATCTTTATTTTTAAAATAAAGATACAGCGTACCGGGGCTCAATTCAGCCTCGCGGGCGATGTCCTCCATGGTGGACTTTGAGAAACCCTTTTCAGAAAACACCCTTTTGGCGGCTACAATAATCTGTTGGCGCCTTCTTTCACGTTCGCGTTGTTTTCGTTCCTGTATTCCCATAATCTTTTGAAGACAATTTACTGAAGGAAATTTATTTCATGATCTTCACTATAATTGCTATAAATAATTTGTCAAGTAATATTTGTTCATTTTATTGCAAGTGATCTAATGCTAGCAGCAATGCTGGGAATTCGATCAAGGAGAGGAACATAACCATCTATGATTACTATGAAATTAAAAATGTGGACTAGTCGTCGTTGTTTTCGACAATCTCTTTAAAACTGGGATGCTCTATAATTTTATCCAATATCTTTTGTAACATTTTGAGATGGGCAAGGCTTGTGAAGTTCAAATTCAGGGTATAGGTGGTCCCTTCGAATTCTTTGGGCGGAATTAATTTGATAGCAGGGTTAAGTTTCAATTTTTTTAAATGAGCGTAATACGTTTGCTCAACTTTCACTAGGCGTGGAAAACGCCATTGCCGCAAAAATGACCGGACTTTTTGTCCCTTTTGTCCACGATCAAGATCCTGATCGGCGATAATCTGTTGAAATGTATCACAAGCCAACACCTGGCAGATTGATATATCTTCGCGGCGAGCGATCTCACTGCTCAGCGTAACAATCTCTTTTTGTTTGTTGAGGCTTAGTTTTAGCTGCTCGAATAGGCGGGCAAAACCAATCGCTGTATCGAATTCATGCATTGCCAGTTCGTTGGCCATGGTCAGCGAAATTGTTTCGTTCAGGATACAGTTTTGGATCGGTAGCGGCATCAGACAGAGGTTTTTAATTTTATCGATAACCGAGTGATTTGTGGGCAACCCGCAGAATGTTGCTGCTGCGGCAAGTTCTTTAAGGCTAGCGGTAAAAACCGACAGTTTTTGAAAGGAGCGGGAGGTTTCGATCAAATTGAGAGGCCGTTGGCTTGAATTGGCTGTGATGGCCAGTTTCAAACAATCCAGGTGATTTATTTCGGGGTTCAGAATGCAGGCGATAATCTCGCTCCATCCCAAATTTTGGCAGGCAGCAATGCGGCGAAAACCGCTGACGATCGTATATCCGGAATTTTGTTTGGTCAATATCGGTGGCGATATGAGGCCGGCTTGTTGAATGGAAACTGACAGGTCATCGAGATCCTCGCGGGTGGTGATGCGATAGTTATCATTTTGGAGGTTAATGCGAGCCAAGGGGACGGTTTGATATTGGGCAGGGTGATTGAGTGGCGGCGGCATTCTGCTAAATTGAATAATGAAAATTGAATATTGAATATTTGTGGTAGTCGCTTCGCTCTGTCATAATATTGAAAGTCTTTTTAGAAATGATCCCCGGAAGCGGACAATAAATATTCAATATTCAATTCGAAAATATTCAATTACAATCCGTGGCTATTGCCGGTGAGTTGGGTGAGCGCTTCCAAATATTTTTTGCGTGTATTTCGAATGATTCCCTCCGGCAGCGCCGGCCCCGGCGGTTGTCTATTGTAGTTAATGGATATCAGATGGTCCCTGACATATTGTTTGTCAAAGCTTTGCTGTGACCCACCTGGGCTATAAGTGTCTTTGGGCCAAAAACGAGAGGAATCCGGAGTTAAAACCTCATCGATTAAAATCAATTGGTTGTCTATCTGCCCAAATTCGAATTTGGTGTCGGCGATTATTATGGCCTTATCAAGGGCCATTTCAGCACCTTTTTTATAGATGGCGAGGCTCAATTCTCTGACTTTGGAGGCCAGATCATTGCCGATTCTTTTGACGGTCTCTTCAAAATCGATATTAATGTCGTGTGCACCGAGTTCTTCCTTGGTCGAAGGCGTGAAAACCGGTTCTGGCAACTGGTCGGATTCATTCAAACCGGACGGCAAGCTGATGCCGCAAACCGACTGTGAGTCTTGGTATGATTTCCAGCCCGAACCTGATATATATCCTCTGACAACACATTCAATCGGTAACGGTTCCGTTTTCTTAACCAGCATGCTCCGACCGCGCAGCGTATCTGCATAGGGTTGGCAGACTGCCGGAAAGTCATTTACATCGGCGGAAATCAGATGATTTTCGACAATCGGCTTCATGATTTCGAACCAGTACAGTGAAATTTGAGTCAGGATAATTCCCTTATCCGGTATTGGATCCGGCATGACGACATCGAATGCTGAAATGCGATCGGTCGCCACCATTAACAAATTATCACCGAGATCGTAGAGATCCCTGACTTTTCCCCTTTTGAGCAGATTTAAATCTTTAAAATCCGTCTGACTGACAGGTGCATTCATTAATTCTAATCCTTTCAATTCGTTAAAGGCAGTTATTGCCTCTTTTACCTTCGACTATTCTTTAGATTCGACGTCTCTGATAAAATGCTGCAAAATTTTGGTTGCTGTCTCATCCAGTCCAGCAAACTGGATTCCAATCTTGTACTTTCCCCCGTCAAGAGATTGGACATGGACCGGTTTTCCTTTAATATCCAGTAGATTTTCTTCCAGACTGATAGTCAATTGGACTGTGTGATTGGATTTGATCGGAAAATGGGTTTCCAGCAGAATCCCCGACTCGGAAATATTCAAGGATCGGCCCATTCCTTGTTTGACAATGTTATTGTCTTCATCAAGACAAATATATGACAAATTGAGGGACTGGATTCGTTCGTGTTTTCTTTTGTTTTCAGATGTCATAGCAGTTACTTTTTAGTTGGGCTAAGGGTTAATTATTAACTCCGATACACCTATTGTGAGGTCTTGGAAAATGATTTCTTGTAGTAATCTGTAGCAATCAGCGTTGTTACGGATATGCTGGTCGCCAAATGCGCCAATATATTCTGCAATGTAGACGATAGCTTCTCGTGATCTTCCTGTAAAGCTTTCGGATCCAGAGCGCTTAATTTAAGATCCGGGGACGCAAAAACTGATGCCGAGTTGGGTTCCTGGCCCATATCCAGAAAAGGTATGTGGCCGAAAAAATCACCGGCTTCAAGATGGGCAACGGGCACGATGCCCTCATCCGTCTCCCGGGCCACATAGGCATCCCCGGAACGGATGCGAAACAAACGGTTTTCGGCCTGTCCTTGCTTGATAAGTTTTTTTTTGCCCTGAATAAGTTCGCTCAGATTTTGACCTTCAGAGTATATATTTATAGCCATGTTGGTGACTCGCTTCAACCGTTCATCCAGGCTCTCGACAAATTGCCTGTATTCCAACGAGCAATTCGCCAGTTCACCGGTCATCATTTGGGCATCCAGCATACCGAGTTGAACGCTGCCGTCCGCGGTTATGGTGGCGCTTCGAACATTATCCCCTTTCAACAATGATGCGATGCTGCCTAAAAAGGCACCATCACCGATTCTGAGCAATTTTAAGTCGCCGTTGGTCGTTTCCTTCGAAATTTCGGCAACACCTTCCAGGATCACCCATATCCAGTTTCCATGGTTGCCTTCATGCACGATTTCATCACCGTCAAAAAAGCCCTCTTCGTCAACCACATATGAATAGTCGACCAAAGGTCCCTTTAATAAAGGCAGCGAACCTGATTTTGTCAGTTTTTCTGACGGCGCTGAGGCATCATCAGTCGGTCCCAGCACTTCCACTTGACCTTCGTCCAACATCCGCAAGCCGTCGAGAATAATTTCCATCCGACTTTTGATAATTACTTTTTCGCAGCTAATGTCCTCCTGGATGAATTCGAATTTTCCATCTTTCCAGCCAAATAGGGAAAACAACGCATCAAGTCCGGTCTTAGAACCATTGGCGGCATTAATCGGATTGCCGTTGTCGATGTAAATAACCCCCTGCTGGGTAGTGTAATCACTGCTTATTTGAACGACGCCAGTGCCGGACGTCGTACCGAGAAGCTGTAGAAGCTCACCCAAATTAAGAAAACTTAAATTACCCGCAAACGCGACACTGCCAGACATTTTTAGTAATTATCCATCCAAGTTCATTTCTTCTTTAAGCGCTTTGAGTACCAGTTTAAGACAGACATTCAGGGTTTTACCGACACCGTCCCCCGCCAAAGCACTGCCCGGCAAAGCAGGTACTTTTAGTTGTCGATTCAGATCATGTTGCATTTGTTCGAGCGGCATGAGCTTAATGTTGGCATCTGTCAGGTCTCTTTTATTGAATTGCATTACCAGAGGCACATCAAATATACTGATATTATACTCCTTTAAATTTTGCTGTAGGTCTTTTAACGCCAACATGTTTTTTTCACGCCGCACCTCAAGCGAGTCTGCTACAAAAATAATGCCGTCCGCCCCCCGCAATACCAGTTTTCGAGTCGACGCATAACGCACTTGTCCTGGTACGGTATACAACTGAACCCGAACCTCACAACCCATAAGCTTGCCGAGTTCTAAAGGCAGAAAGTCAAAGAAAAGGGTTCGGTCTCCATCCGTGTTGATCGAAACCATTTCCCCTTTTACTTGCTTTGCAAAAGCCTTGTGAATATATTCCAGATTAGTCGTTTTACCACATCGGCCAGGCCCGTAGTAAACGATTTTACACTCTATTTGCTTTTTCTTTAAATTAACAATCGCCATAGGAATTCGCTCTTAAATACAATAACTTATCATAGCACAATCACGCCAGGATCGAAAGACAAATAAATACTACTGATACTTAGAATACTTATCCTATTTTAGGGTATTCTGTCAATATAAGGCAATCATATAAATTGGGTTGACAATATAAAAAGAAATGTTAAATATCAATTTCTTAGGCTTGTTGAGAGAATTTTTTTCTTCTAACTCCGAAAGCCTGACAATTGGGCCGGATTAGCCATAGCTGAGGCAGGTTGCCGTACTCGATTAACGTCGTTTATCTAAAAGAATTATTATCCATCCGAAAATGGCTGCCCCATGATAAGTTCTGAGCTCCTATTTTTGGATGAAAACTCACTATTACAGGAGGAGGTCGTCATGGACAAAAAAGTTACCGTGATAGGTGCCGGAAATGTTGGCGCAACTGCAGCCCAGCGACTGGCTGAGAAACAACTATGCGATGTCGTACTGGTTGATATCGTCGAGGGGGTTCCCCAGGGCAAGGCCCTTGATCTGACCCAGGCAGCCGCAATTGAAAAACATGACTCCCATGTCACGGGAGCCAACAGCTATGATGACACGCCCGATTCGGATATCGTGATTATCACAGCCGGCATACCGCGCAAGCCCGGAATGAGCCGCGATGATCTGATTAGCACCAACGCCGGAATCGTCGGCAGCGTTACCAAAGAAGTTGCCCAGCGGTCTCCCGAGGCGATTATCATCATCGTCAGCAACCCGCTGGATGCTATGTGCCATGTCGCTTTTGATGCCTGTGGCTTTCCAAAAGAAAGAGTCATTGGTATGGCCGGTGTGCTGGATTCGGCCCGATTTCGAGCATTTATTTCTATGGAGTTGAATGTTTCGGTTGAAAACACCCATGCCTTTGTCCTCGGAGGCCATGGAGATACAATGGTGCCGTTGCCCCGCTACTCCACGGTAGCCGGTATCCCCATCACCGAACTGCTGGCCCAGGATCGTATCGATGCACTGGTGGACAGAACCCGAAATGGCGGCGCGGAAATTGTCGGACTGTTAAAGACCGGAAGTGCTTTTTATGCACCGGCCTCCGCGGCAGTAGAAATGGCGGAATCTATCCTGAAAGATAAAAAGAAAATTCTGCCCTGCGCTGCGTATCTCCAAGGGGAATATGGCATACAGGATCTTTTCATTGGGGTTCCCGTAAAATTGGGGGCTAAAGGTGCAGAGGAAATTATAGAAATTACACTGACGGATGAAGAGAATCAAGCGCTACAGAAGTCAGCCGCTGCTGTACAGGAACTCAAGGATCTGCTGAAGACGTTGGGGTAACGCGTTCAAACGTTAAAAATAAGGAAAGTGATCCGACTTTATATTTGAATCCGGTTTGGTTTGGAAATATAGGTGTCAGGTTTCGGGTGCCAGCACATTCGTTTGCCAGAAGTGCAATCAGGCTAATTAAAAAGGAACTTTGAGGCTGTAGTTTCCGATATAAGCAGAGCCTCTGGCTGCGAGCGTCAAATCACCTCGATAAAGAATCTACATTGAATCATAGCCGCTATTATTGATTGTGGGAGCGGTTTTCAACCGCGATTTGCTCGGTCGGACAAGAACCTACTAATTCAGTTTCAAATGCGGATATAGCATCTTAAAACCCTGACACCCGAAACCTTTTCACTGTCCTGCGGCCCCAGCCGCAAAGCATCGATATGATTCAGCTTAACTCCTGATTAGTTCAGTTGTCTAGTGCTTTCTGAACCGATTCGGCCACCTTGCGATTGAATCCGGGCAGGTTGCATATTTGTTCGAGATCCGCTGCCCGGATATTTTTTATACTTTTAAAATGCTGCAGCAGGATCGTCTTTCTTTTCTTACCGACGCCGGGGATAGAATCAAGAGCGGATTGTAAGGTTTTCTTTTTGCGTCGTTTGCGGTGATAAGTGATCGCAAAACGGTGGGCTTCGTCTCTTATACGCTGCAGGAACAAAAGCAAGTCCCCTTCCCTGCCGAATCCCAACGGATTGGCTCGGGCCGGTTTAAAAATTTTATCGCAAGTCTCCCCTTTTGTCTCATCCTTCTTGGCGATGCCGATTAATTCAAATTCTTCCGCGAGTTTCAATTCTTTGATAACGGCCAAGGCAATATTGAGCTGACCCTTGCCGCCGTCCACCATCAATAAATCCGGATAGGGTTTGGAAGCGTCGCCTTTCCCGAATCTCCTTTCCAGCACCTCTTTCATATAGGCATAATCATCGGGCTCATTGACAGTTCGAATACGATATTTTCGATAAAAAGCTTTATTAGCCCGGGCCATTTCGAACACAACCATCCCAGCCACGGGCTCCGTACCGGAAATGTTGGAGTTGTCGAAACATTCAATTCGTACCGGCAAATTGCTCATTTTGAGTTTCTTTTGCAATCTCAAAAGCAAATCCATTTCGGCCGAACGGGAAGCAATCAGGTTGTTTAGCTCATTTTGTGCATTATGCACGGCCAGATTGACCAGACGAACTTTTTCACCCCGTTGGGGTCGCAAGATGGTGACCTTTTTCTTTCTGGTGCTGCGCAGCCAATCTTCGGTCAATTCGGCATCTGGCAGATCGACCGCGACCAACAATTCATCAGGCACAAACGCATGTCGCTCATAATACTGGCGAATGAATCCGGCGATCATTTCCGGTTCGCTGGATACAATCTCAGAAAAATCGTAATGGCGCGTTCCGGTCAGAAAACCGCCACGTACTGACAAAACAGTGATCACCGAACATTCCGTCGCTCCGGCGACGGCGAATACGTCTCTGTCTTTAAAATCCGTGGTTACCGCTATCTGCTTTTCGATGGTCCGCTCCAAAGAATAGACTTTATCCCTTAACCGGGCGGCTCTTTCAAATTCCTGGGCCCGGGCGCAATCCGCCATCTGTTTTTTGACTTTGCGGATCAGATTCGGAGTTCTACCCCTTAAAAACATAATGGCTTCATTTACCTGCTCTTGATAAACGGCCGGATCGACATCGAGACAGCAGGGCGCCAGGCAGCCTTCCATCTGGCAGTGGAGGCAGGGCCGGGTCCGGTTTCGAAAGTCCTTGGCCTTGCATTTGCGAAGTTTGAATGTTTTGTTGATGATCCGCAGGGTTTCACGCACGGCGTAGGCTGATGCAAAGGGGCCAAAATATAGCGCATCATCCTGACCGATTTTTCTAACGATCGAAAAATTAGGATAATTCTCGTTAAGATCAATCCGCAGCGACGGATAGCGTTTGTCGTCCTTTAGAACAACATTATACCGCGGCCGATGCCGTTTGATGAGGTTGGACTCCAGAATCAGCGCCTCTTTTTCAGTGCGGGTAATGACGGTCTCAAAATCGTTTATCTTATTGACCAAAATACTAACTTTAATATCTAACTTGCCGGTGTTTTTGAAATAGGATGCCAGCCGTTTTTTTAAATTACGGGCTTTGCCCACATAAATTACCGTCCCGGCGGTATCTTTCATTAGGTAAACACCGGGTTCATTGCTGACCCGGGTCAGTTTTTGATGGATTTCAGTTTCTGGATTCATAGAAGGTTGCACTAATAGCCGCTAAAACTCCAAGCATCAAATAACAAATTACAAATAATATCCAAATTCGAATTTCCAAAAAATCCTGTTTGGCCCACATTCGACGAGCCCTTCGGTCATGAGGTCAGGGTCAAATGGCTCATGTCGAGCCGCCTTAAAAAAGGAGGAAATTAAGTTTGGAATTTTGGTCATTGTATTTTGAGATTTGTTTGGAATTTGAGTTTTGTTATTTGGGATTTAATCGACTTTATAAAATTAATCCGGTTTGTATAAATAATATAAACCTGGCCATATTAAGTTTCTAATACTATCAATTTTTGAAGCGCCCGGATCTGATCCCTTAAATCTGCTGCTCTCTCAAATTCAAGATCTCTGGCGGCCTCGTCCATTTGTTTTTTCAGGGTTTTAATAACCGCATCAATGTCATCCAGCGAGTTGTATTCCAGGACGTCTTCCGCCACCCGGCCCTTATTGGTATTATCCGGCATATCATCAAATTCAAAAATCGGCGTAATATCCTTTTGAATACTGGCGGGTGTAATACCGTGTTTCCGGTTATGAGACTGCTGAATTTTGCGGCGGCGATTAGTTTCATCAATGGCCTGCTGCATCGATCGGGTAACCTTGTCGGCGTACATGATAACTATACCCTGGGCGTTGCGAGCTGCCCGGCCGCACGTCTGGATCAAGGATCGATTGGAACGGAGAAAACCTTCCTTATCGGCATCCAGTATCGCTACCAGAGAAACTTCCGGGATATCAAGGCCTTCCCTCAATAAATTTATTCCCACCAGGACATCGAATTTGCCGATTCTCAGATCTCTGATTATATCCATTCTTTCAAGGGTGCTGATATCCGAGTGCAGATAACGAACTTGAATCCCCAAATCCGAATAAAATTCCGTGAGATCTTCCGCCATTCTTTTTGTTAGGGTCGTCACCAGAATCCGTTGATTGCGTTTCTGATGCACCACAATTTCTTCCAACAGATTATCGACCTGGTTTTTGGCGCTGCGAACCTCTATCCGCGGATCCATCAACCCCGTGGGGCGGACAATTAATTCAATCGGTTTTTTTTTAGTATGTGTTATTTCATATTCAGCAGGTGTTGCCGACACATAGACTGCTTGCGATATTCTGGCTTCACTTTCTTCGAATTGCAGGGGCCGGTTATCCAGGGCGGAAGGCAGACGAAACCCATATTGAACAAGGGTTTCCTTGCGTGAACGATCGCCGCGGTACATACCGCGCAGCTGGGGTACGGCGATATGGCTTTCATCGATAAACAGCAGAAAGTCATCCGGAAAGTAATCCAGCAAAGTCGGCGGAGGCTCGCCGGGCATCCGCCCTGTCAGGTGGCGGGAATAATTTTCGATTCCATTGCAGTAGCCGAGTTCCTGGATCATTTCCAGATCAAAATGGGTGCGTTCTTCAACGCGCTGGGCTTCGATCAACTGGTTTTCATTGCGAAAGTATTCGATGCGCTCTTTCAACTCGGCGATAATTGTTTCCGTGGCTCTTTTGAGAGTTGTTTTTTTCGTTACATAGTGGCTGGCCGGAAAAATGGTGATATGTTCCAGACGCTTATTCACCGTCCCCCGCAGGGCATCGATTTCAGCGATGGCTTCAATCTCGTCTCCGAAAAAATCGATGCGAATTGCCCGCGTTTCTTCGTAGGCCGGAAACACCTCAACCCGGTCTCCTCGAACCCGGAAAACACCTCGATGAAAATCCATGTCGTTGCGCTCATACTGCATCGCAATCAATTTGAACAGGAACGCATCGCGGCCCAATTCCATATTTTTATCGATGTCGACCCGCATGCCCAGATAATCTTCCGGGGCTCCGAGTCCGAATATGCAGGATACGCTGGCCACGACTACAATATCCCGGCGCGACAGCACCGAGCGTGTTGCAGAATGTCTCAGTTTATCGATCATTTCATTGATCGAGGAATCCTTTTGAATGTAGGTGTCACTGGATGGAATATACGCTTCCGGCTGATAGTAGTCATAGTAGCTGACAAAATATTCAACCGCATTGTTAGGAAATAACTGTTTGAATTCGTTATAAAGTTGGGCCGCAAGGGTTTTATTGGGAGCGATGACTAATGTCGGTTTTTTGACTCGGGCAATCACCTGGGCCATGGTAAAGGTCTTGCCGGACCCGGTCACGCCTAAAAGTACATTGTGCCGATCTCCGGTAGCCAGATTGCGGGTAAGCTGTTCAATGGCAGCGGGTTGGTCGCCGGCAGGTTCGAAGCTTGAAATTAATTCAAAATCGGGCATAATTATTCCCAAATAGGACAAAAGACAATCCGAACATTTGATCGAATCACAAACAAACCAGAAAGGCGGATTAGTGCAGTAGCAGGATAGTTTTAGGCATTATTTTATAAAGTGCAGTTTAGATATAAAACTGCAGAGACAATCACTTTTCCAAAAGGGCAATGCTCATAGCCCCGATGCCTTCCCCCTGGCCGATGATTCCAAGTCCTTCGGTTGTCGTGGCTTTAATATTAATGCAGCCCGGATCGACTTCAACTGTGTCGGCCAGTTTTTCCTGCATCATTTGGCGGTAGGGACCAATTTTGGGAGCTTCTGCAAAAATAATAGTGTCGATATTACCGATTGTAAAACCGTCGTTACGCACCATTGCATTCGTCTCGGTCAGCAGCTTAAGACTTGATATATTTTTGAATTTCGGGTCGGTATCGGGAAAATGTATGCCGATATCACCCATTGCGGCCGCACCCAGCAGCGCGTCACACACGGCATGCACCAAGACATCGGCATCCGAATGACCCAGTAATCCTTTCTCAAAGGGAATAACAATGCCGCCCAGTACGAGTTGGCGACCAACTACCAGTTTGTGGACATCATATCCCATACCGATACGCATCAGCCATTCCTTTGGTTTTTTATTGATCGCAAACTTTGCTGAGGCTCATTCCAATTGCAGACGAAGCGAGCTGACTTGTACCATAAAAACCCTTTTGCGTAAACCGGGTGCAAACCAAATAGAGGAATATATTGCTTTTAATTAAATCTAACGGAACTATATACGAAAAAAAGGTAAAATTTCGTAACGCCTTGAAAGTCCGCCTAATTTCATTTTTAAGCCATTATTCGGAAAGCTTGCTAACACCTTGTTTTAGCATTAAAAATTGTCA
>Ga0056115_1000917_pt1 | contig 13287 bp, 4 predicted proteins | sample WorMetOlspDAHAB1_FD_77007 | JGI IMG/M metagenome (GOLD analysis project Ga0056115, IMG submission 77007) | Marine gutless worms symbiont microbial communities from Max Planck institute for Marine Microbiology, Germany - Olavius sp. DAHAB.1 ...
TAATTTATAGTCAAACAATTGCATTATTATTGTACTTGTTGTGCGTCACGTCACTCACGTGTAGGCTACGCCAATATTAATAATCAAGGTAGCAAGAATATAACGCAGGTGGTCACTACGGTGACTGGCACTGGCAGCATTGTCTGTATAGATTCCAAGTTACGAGCTACATTCAGTTGCTACCTCAATACTCGCTAACTCTATAGTTGTGAAGTAAAAAATATATTTAGTAGTAAAAAGCTTCAAGATATTATGAACAATGACGTTGACCTTTCGCCAAGCCGCCGGAAGCCGCCATAGCTTACGCCGCCGCCGTAAAAACCACGGCTAGCCGGCTAGCCAGCCGCAGTGAGTCATGAGCCAGCCGTAAGGGCTAGCGGCTACGGCTAGGGGCTCTAGTTGTGCGTGGAATTATATATTGGTTGAAATAGATGGCACGCGAATATCGACCTTGACACAAGAATTTGTTGGATGACATCATTTGAACTCACTCTTTGCTCTCATTAAGTGTACCTCCAACATGGCGCCGCGCGTGGTTTTATACTGTGCTGAAGTGTGTTCTGTGACGTCAATGCACCTCATGCAGGCTTATCTGAAAATGAAACCCGTTAACATGCATGGTTTAACAATCACGGCTGTCGTGCGAGTCCTGCATAACGCGCGGTAATTCGATCAATGGGCGAAATTATGCTGCAACGGCGAACGCCCAGTCGGCCCACCCACATCGCGCGATGTGTGTGTGTGTGTGTGTGTGTGTGCGTGCGTGCGTTCGTCCCACGAGATCGCTGCAAGTATATGTGGTCGTCTGCGCTGGTCGCCGTAGGTCCTACTTCTCGGAAGAGCGGTCCAGCGCAGAACACGATTACTTCAACGGCCGGCTCGCGGCGATAGCAGCTTTCGGCGAAACGGAGGATAAAATCCCTTCATATTGCGAAATTCCGTTTCACCCGTGCAGCTTTCTGGCTGGTCTAAGATGTCATCAATCCATCATCCTCTTGCCTATATCTTACCATATATAAGAAACGCCTTCCATTATGCCTGCCCTTGAGCAAATGGTATAGGCCTGTAGACTACACAAGTTAGGCCTACCATCCAGAGTCTTGGTCAAATAGCACTCAAGCCCTTATCACATTGTCGATCCTTTGCTGGATTTATTTGCTCATCTGTTTTTAAGTTTTAGTTCTATTTTTTTCTGCTTTAGTTATTCCTACGTGCGAAAGACTAAGTTGGCCAGCTCTCTGGTCAACTTTTTGGTGTACGATAAAATACTGATTGATTGCTTGATTGATATGTCGAGTCGACACTGCGACGTTTCCGGGACAAGGTTCAGGCATTGGGCATAGGCCCTATATTGCTCCCGTTTCCAATCTCCGAAACGAATGTCATCTATAGCCTATACGGCTTTTGGAATGAACTGTGATGATGTGATATGCAGAACAATCGGCATCTTATCCATGAGACTGCAGCAGACACTTGCAATGCATCTCTGAAAAGCTGTCGATTTATAACGCTCTACCTTCTTTACTAATTCACGACGCCGGAATGGTTTCGCCTGAAACGTAGCACCGACACTACTGACTGCATGGGGTGACTTTGGAACCGTGTGTCAATGTAACGAGCCCAACGAGGCTCTATGGAGACCTTAAGTCCGCAAAAAGCACGAGCCCAACGAGGCTCTATGGAGACATTAAGTCCGCAAAAAGTTGTCACGATGTTGCTATATATACATCTTGAAACCATCATTAGCATGGTGACACGCATAAAGTTGATTATCGTCACAGGCCAATGTTAGATTGCAGCGAAGAAAGTCACTGAAATAGTTTAGACATCAAGTTTTAAGAAGAATGACATTTAAAATTTTGCATTCGCGAAACTGTGTGTGAAAATTAACGGTCGGCCTATTTGCTCAACTACAACGCGCAGCACAGCAGCTATATTTTTGTTGTTCTGCATCAACTCGGGCTCAAGTTCTCATCGAAAGTCCGTTTTTATCGAAACTGATTTATTATCAGAAAAAAATAAACCTAACAGGACGGCACGACGTTAATATCAGCATTAATTTGGCCTGCTATTTATTCAAATAAAATAGCAGACCAAATTAGTGCGTCTTCGAGGACTGTAAAATGTTTACAGAATTATCTTTGTCGTTCTCGAAACTCTAGTGCCTGCTCTTGTCCCTGTCAGCTACGTCTGTACACTTGTGGAAGTGTTGACTGTTGACGGGTCATCTCTCTGGAATCCATATACCGCTGACATCGCTTTCTCACCACTGAACTGAAGAGCGGTGTCATCCCTGAATCGCGGCGGACACGATCAATGGTTCCGTTGCTTGCTGCTATAGCGCCAACCATCTGCATCTTGCGGTCCTCGTGCACATCGTAAACCACCGGTCTGCGTCAGTTGGTGCGCAACTAAGCAGACCAGCGCAGCCGCAGAGTGCGTTTACAGTGAATCACAACCTGACTATTAAGGTAAAGACACACGGGGGTCGAAACGACGCCGATTTTCGACTTCAAAATCGGCGCCGACTTAACCTATTATTATCAGTCCAATTCATTGTCATACAGAAACCAGCAAACAGCACACAATATATTAATCAATTATTTACAACAATTCTGCACCATTTACAAACAAACCAAACGAAAACAATGAACTTCGACCAATAAAACTGTTTCTGTCGATCACGTGCTTCCGACAATCGACCTCGGAATAGAACATCTTCTAATCGCGAGTCGATTTTCGGAGTCGGAAATCGGAGTCGTTTTCGCGTGACACACGTTCCGAAAATCTGCGCCGGTTTTCGACCCCGTGTGTCTTCAGCCTAAGAGTTCATGGGTTTCACTGCAGAAGATACGAGCGTTGTCAATGTCGTCACTTACGTTTATTGTCGTCTCGGCTCGGCCGTCTCCTCAGCAACTCATGCAGTGCACCCGAATGCAGTTCTGTTCGGCGACAGAGCGTTCTCATAAATTTTCAGATCCATCTACATAGATTTAGGCCCTATCGGTAGAGACTTGCATAACAAGAATATTGGAATATAGCTTTAACTACATATGTACCTATACGTAATCTGAAGACATTCATTTTCCGTCTTGCTTTTAATTAATGCAAATAGTTTTTGGAGATATTATTCACTAATAAAACATCAATTGTCCAGCTTTTAGGCCTCAAAAACTGTAATTAATGCTGTGTTATTCGTGTAGTAGGCACACCAGAAATTTGTATACGACGTCGTCACGACGATGACATACAGTATATCCTGTTTTAAAATGACTATTTCGCTCCCTTTCAACACTTATGCCTGATTTCTAGCGTCACGTTTCCGTTCATCCGTAACCGTATTTCAGTGTTCCGTTTCAAAAATACGTAACAATTACGTTTATCTGTAAGAATTCCGTAGCTTGCGTACAAATAACGTTCTCCGTTTCCGTAACTTTGCCGTTTCCGTATCGAGTTCTATTTTTTTCTGTTCCCGATCGGTTAGGGACAGGCAACGGCGCTACGGAACGGCAGCGCGGACACGATTACGTAAACAATTTACGGAAACGGATACGGGTGAACGGAAACGTAATGCTGGAAACCAGGCTTTACAGTCATACAGTCTTTAAAGAGTGACTTTGTCAAACCGTAATCGATTTGTAATACTTGTCTCATCACCGACTTGCATATACTAAGGGGGCCTATGGTTCTGTTATATCGTTGTCAATGTGTTGCGTGCATGTGGGCCTATTTTATTAAAGATTACAAAGTTGTCTATACGCACCCAGAGAGACAGTAAATTTCCAACGTTTACACACGATATGTTGGACATTTAGGCTATTTCGCTTTATTGTGACAAACTCTGCAAATCGATTAAGGTTTAACAAGGACCAACGTCTCACGGGTTATTTTTTACAGTTTGTGTAACGTCGACCATATTTCCACACAGGAAATATTAAAGCTCCAAAACACGGCAAAATTGGCACATCGCCATTAAATCGAAGTAAAAATTTATTAACAACAAATTATATAACAAAAAAATAACAAATAAATGTTAAATAATACAAGTAACGGGACCAGAATTCCAACCACGCACAAGGCCCTCAGATCCATTCGCACACGGATCAGCGCATTAACCACACGACCACCGAAACAGAGCCTGAGTCGTGGCAACTGCTGATAGCTTGATGGAACACCAGGACTCGTGGGAAAGCATAACAGAACGAGAAGATTGATGGGTCTGGTCAGTTCAGTGGTTCTAGGCAACTCAGCTAGGAATAGACAGACGCGCGGCAGAAAAAGTCCATTCGCGATACGAATGACAGCATGTCAGAAGACTAGTTGTCATGGGAACCGTGAAGACCGACAACTAACATCCGGACAATAGGCTACGGCGGCGGAATAAATAGCAGTGATGGATCGATGCAGCTGCATGGTCGGATCAAGCAAATAGCGGCGCTAAATGTAGATTTATTCTTATTTATTGCATTCAGCAGGCAACATACATGACCCATACAAAACACTCTTGGTACGGGCCTATCTAAAGCTGAAGACACACGGGGTCGAAAATCGACACCGAATGTTCGACCCCGTGTGTCTTCAGCCTAACATAATGTCCGACCGCTTATGGAGTACACTTCGGTTATATGGACGCCGATCTCAAATGTGACGTTGTTGAAAATACGCCTCACAAAGCGTATTCCTGGCCTTCGAAATTACAGCTACATTCAGCGGTTAACTTCTTACGTCTACATTTAAAATAGACGTCTTAAAATGACGCAATTTGGTGCTACAAATGACACACTTGGTATTCTTTGGAAATGCTAAAATCTGTTCACACGATGTCTTCGACTTTCGACTTGAAAGTACATGTGGTCACCCTTTATTTCAGGGATTATACCACAGCAGTACAACAGCAGTACAGTGAAATCAACATTATTTACAGAGCGTGTCGTTAATGTTTGGAACAGTTTGTCGTGCGATTCGGTTGACTTCTCATCTTCGAAATCGTTCAGCATTCAATACGTGCTGTAGTCTTGTCCGGATTCTGCATTGGCTCTACTAAGTCAGATTTGTAATTGATGCTACTGTTCATGTTCAATTTCTTAATTGTCTATTTTATGTATTTAGGGCAGTGTTCAACACCATTGTGATCTCACTGTCCTGTCCGCTGTATGCGCTTACCGCAGTTCTTGTGTTTTGTGCTTTCTGAACAAATAAATATAGACAGTGTAGATAGATAGCACGTACGCCTACAGGCGCCACAGAAAAAAAAGCTAAAACATAAAAATAAAAAAAAACTAAACACTGAGCACATATAAGTAAAAAAATCGTAGTCCATGCTATGCGCAACTCACATTTAGGTCAAGTGAATATCAGCCTGTCCTAGCCGAAACTAATTACGCAAATAATTGACTGCAGTTGTCGAAATAAGAAAGTATAGGCTATCAATGACGTGGAGCGAGCAATTACTTTAATCTTTCTTTATTTCGCTCACTTAAAACACGACAGACAGACAGGCAAATTGCGAGTTTTGATACATGCACAGCTGTACACGTATAGCGCATCTTCGTGGTCATGCCGTAAACCTGAGACAATGGGGCCTGATACTGACAGAAAACAAAAATTCTGCAACTTCTGGAGTTCTGGTTAACGACGGCGACGTGTGATATAAAATACTCTCATCAATCACAATCATATGCGATTAGTTCAGACATCGCCGCCAGATGACGCTCTATGGGCGTTTGATGCGATGTGTAACATACGCACATTTGTTTTTATTTTTCATTTTATAGCCATGATGTGTCTGCCACTTTTCTTCTTCCAAGCAGCAGACTTTTCTTTGCAACAAACCTGCGAGAAAGTAGCACTGATGATATCAAATTATCGCTAAAAACAAATCACTTACAACGAAAACAACACATAGGCCTACGTCTGCACTGCACATTCGGTAAGTCTGCAGCAGAGCGACCAAGTTACCAACTTCAGAGACAGGCGCACCGACATCAACCAACGCTCTATGCAACGCTCGTGTAGTAAGTAAGTAAGTAAATAAAAAATTTATAAGGCGCCGTAGTCTCTAAAGAATCAGGGCGCGCTGAGAAGGGGTGGTCATCAGGGGCTAAGGTAGGCTAACTAAAAACAGTGTGTTTTGAGATGCCGACGAAAAGTAGGGAGTGATGGAGAATCGCGAATAAGCCCACTCTTCACCTGTTAGCAAAACTACTCTGTTCAGCATGACGCACCAGTCTAATTCACGATGACGCGCAAGGTAATTCAGTATGATGCCGTCTTGTCACCTTTCCTGGATGAGACGGAGACGCAAGAGTTGGCATTTTAATGCTACATGCACAAGGTCTGGCTGCACGATGCGGGCATCGATGATGGTGCAAACTCACCTTAGGCCCTTTTGTTGATAGACATGTACAGGCCTACGCTTGCGGCAATTCCGGACAACCAATTCGGGATAAATTTCTTAATATCACGTGTAGTGAGATTATTCTAGTCTCAAAATTCGGTGAATTTTAAAGGAACATATCCGCGAACTGACCAGTGCGCGAATTGACAAGTTGCAAATTTGCTTGTCCGCGAATAGCCCGCGGTAACCGTCAAACGACATCGTGAATAAGGACAACTACTCACCAGTGGATGTCTTTGGCCGTGATCGGTTGTTCGCAGAGCGGTGGCAGCCCCTGTGCGAGTAGCAACGTCGTCCATAGTGATGACTCGTGCTGATCTGGCGTGCTGTCCACTGACGCACTACTGCCGCTTCTGCTGCTGGCGCTGCGGCGCCCGCGTTGTTGTGACTGCGCCGTCAGACTCATCGCGGTTTGTGGATTCTTCGTATGTCGCTCCGCCATCCAGCCGCAACTCCAGTTGGCAAAAACATGGGACAGCATTCTATCGGCTGCCTTCGTGTGCAATACTATATAATGTGGTCCAAAAAAGGAAACCACTACCAAATTATCAATAAATGTTATAAAGCCTGCCAATGAGATTAAATGTTTTCGTCAAATTAAAGTGTTAAGTCGCACTGTATCACTTGGTATTAACTATTCTATGCATGACATAATAAGTAAATTACTATGTGAGACCAGTGAAGCTGCGATATGGATGAAATGAGTGTCAATAATGTCAGCACTCCCTATTCGCCTTAACAATTAAGCTATGAATTTCAATTACTCCAAAACCACGCTTTAAATTTAAATTCTTGTAAACATATAGACTCCCAGCTGACCTCCATCTTTTCCTTTTTTTCAAGGTTTTCGATTACGTTACATTACACTTATTTTACCCGTCTCGCAGCATGCTAATAACTTTACTTCATCTATAGAATATTTAATGCCAACTTATATAATACTTATGTTTTTTTACACTTTGAATGAAAAGACTAGCCTCGTTGGTGGGTTTTTAGACCTAATACGATTTTATAGATAATACGGCATAGAGGCTTTACACAGTCACAAACTGTATAGTTTATTTCGCATAAAATGCAGCTGCAACACAGAGACGTAGACCTTCAACACGCACAATATAAACACAAACACAGGTTCATGTCCAATTCTAATTTCTATCTATGATGAAATCATTCATTTCGCGGCCAGGCCTACTTTTTTTCGACGGTTAAACCCCGTAACTAAATTATAATGACACATTTCGACAATAATACTACAATCAGTAAAATCATTAAGAAAACACAAAAGACCGAGAAATATAATTGTCGTAATGTGTCGCATAGCTTAACGGAGGAGTTACGGAGTTTAACCGTCGAAAAAAGGTTAAATTTCATCATCGATAGAGACTAGAGTATAGGCAATGGGTGGGTCCATGCATCAATAAAAGAATGCGATTTGACGTATACCGTTACTTGCAAACAAGAACTAATAGAATAATTCACAGTAGCTGGAGTTAATCGCCTTTATCCTTGCATGCGTGTGTTTTTGTAATTTGTCGCAACATTATGTGAATCACAGATTGTACATCTGGGTCGATTCTGGTAGACAGTTTGTGTATAGGATGAGATGGGACACATCTTTGAAAGAAGCGCAACTTTTCTAATTCGCCGAGCTGTGACAAAAACGCAGCTAGGATATTTGGTTGGGGGGTTGTCCATTGAAACCCGGAGTTTAGAAGTGGACAGCGTTTAGGCGACACCGTATGTAGTCGATTAAAGATGCAGACTATCACTACATAGGCCTAGTTGTTTTCCCCACAAAAGTTCCAATTACTGGTAAATGGACTCAGGCTCGTTTGGGGGCTAACTTCTGTTTGGGAGGGACTTAAGACCCCCCTTCCCTAAACCCATGCCTGACTACGACACGTTGCTCTGTGACCATCAGTCGCCAGAATCGACTTCCACTGATATGCGCTGTGGATCGGCGTTAGTCGTCTGACCGGACCAGCACTCGACTGCCGTGCCCACCCAGGCTGCCTGGCGCCATAGGCCAGCACGATGCTGCTGATGCTGCGCTGGCCTTCGCTGGCTGGGTGGCCCATTGATCGCTGCCGGCAAGATCAATGAGCGGCAACTCTGCAGCGTTGATTCACCTGCCGACCATCACCCACCCATTGTCTGATGAATTACGCTCAACGTGTTTCGTCTGAGCCGCGTGAAAAAAAGCATCTCATGTGGACCACAGCGGCAGAGAGCGCAAAAAAATAACAAATGAGTGCATACTATCATCATCATCATCATCATCCAGTGCATTTGTAGTACATACTGAATATAGGCGCGTTCCATTTCTATAGGTGGCCGTGACCTATAATTTGTAGTTGGTTTTTTTGTATCGTTGCAGATAAGCACTAAATTGTTATTCTCTTACGCCTTTAACGTCACACCCGACGTTCTCCCGTTTGGTATTGGTATTTTGCACCAACTGAGCGTTCTAATGTTATTATTATTATTATTATCAAGGCTATTTATATAGCGCAAGATCGCTAAATGCCGCAAATGCGCTCATAGTCTACAGGGTGGCCCAAAAAGTAAGCCACTATCAAGATCATCATTAAATCATATTAAAAAACTGCCAGTGCGGCTACATTTCTCATCAATTTTGAATATAAAATGAGCACAAGGATGTTATAAGTTTGTATTATATATTCTATGAGTGATCTAATTTGTGACGTCATCAGTTGCTGTGTTTGAAGTCGCGATATGGGTTAAATCAATGTATATGACAAAATCATAATTGAAAACAAGAAAAAAAGAAAAATATGGAAATAAAAGAAATTTTTACGTAAATCTCATTCTAATACATTATTTAGGAATGGAATTCACAGCTTGCTGAGGCTAGTTGATGCCAGAGCGAGCGCTAACATCATTTACCGTATGTGACGCATATCGCTATTTTGTAGGTCAGGTGAATTTATTGACATCAAAAAGTAGGTGACACAGAGCATATTTAATACCGACTGAAAATATTATAGTGCTTGATCATTTCTTTAATTTGACAAAGAAATCTAATCTTATTGGCAGGTTTTAATACGGTTTAACACCATTTTTTGGTAATTTGGTAGTGACTTACTTTTTTGGGCCACCCTGTACATTTCCTATAAGTCTAATATTTGTATGGCGCATTCAGTATATTAAAATTAAACACTTGCGTCGTTTCATGACGTTCAACATTTCTCATAATAAGAATATTCGACGATAAATTCCCAACATTCTTGCACGTGCCAATATCCTTCTGCGTAGGCTATAATATGTTGTATTAGTTCCTTTGCCCGTTTGCCACAAAAGTTGCTTCGTTTAAATCTATACTGTCTCTGCTTGTATGATATAGGCCTGTACAGCTGTATGGAAGTACCATAGGCCTACAGTGGGTTCATAATAGTTTTCGCTTTTGCTACAACAAATGTCTCAAGATCTATTTCGGTTATAGACACTTTGACAACGTGATGCAAATGTTGCTTGACATTGGTTTACAATTAAGTTTTAATACAATGATTTCTAATAGCAAATTGCTATTTAAACGTTGTTTAACGATGTGTGACATGTTCAATATGCACCTTGCGCACTGTAGACTGCATATAGTTAGCTAAAGTTTAGCACTTAGCACAATGTTTTCTAGTCCTTTTTCTGTATTTTTAGATTTATTTTTTTGAGAGTGTGTTTATGTGTAGTTCTGTGTGTGCGCGCGCAAAAGCATGTTCTGCTGTTCCTCCTGCTATGGGATATCGACCTGAAATTAAGGATTTATAATGACGATGACTATGATGACGATGACGACGATGATTAAACCAGTTATTGTTGGAAAAGTGATCAATGACGATGTCGCCGATGCACCGGCAAGTAGGGATATCGTGCGTTGCGTGCTGCGTGACCGACGCTGCAGTGCGAGGCACTTAGAGAACCCATGCGTCCATTAGGATCGCTACAAAATGCATCATCCGAACAGATGGCCGCCGAGCTGCCGGAAGACAGCTTTCGGGCAGTGAGCGGAATATGGCAATACATCAACTGTTATCCGACGAGGTAGAGTAGAGCTGGGACGATTTGCGAATTGAATCGAATTTAACCGATTCGTTTTCTAATATTCGGACGCACTTTGCAGACGCGGCCTCATTGTCCTGCCTGTATTGTAACAACCTATCGTACTTTGCCGCAGAGTGCACGCGGTTTAAAGAGAATAAATACTGATCGACTGACATCCTTAATGACACGTAATTTCTGCCAGTTTTTTTTATATAACCTAGCTTTCCTAGAAGCGTGTTTTTTTACGGAAAACTAATCGCTCCGCTTCTAAATAACTAACTTTTCAAGAATCATCTCGATGGAAGATCAAGCACTTATCCCCTAAACACGAACGACTGCTGCGTCGTCACGTTGGTTCATTTCAACTAGACTGAGCTTATTCACGCCGTCTGGTTCGCTGTACGACGGCGTTTCTGCGTTGTCGTCTTTCGCTGAGGTGATTTGTCTCGAGTGCAGTTCGAGGTTGTCAAATCGTCGACGTCGGATGGAGACGTACAGCAGAACAGCGAAGACGAGTTGGAGCACTTGGACGGCCAGGGCCACGCCGTATGTTCGCCAGCGGAAGGCGTCGGTGTCGAAAAGCAGGCAACTTCCACCTCGGGCACCTCGGCTCCGACCGCCGCTGCCGGCGCCGTCGCTGCATGATGATGGCGTGCTTGTCTGCCAGAGGCGACATGAAGAGTCGATCAAAGCACCGAATAACATCGGCGCCGGCACAAAACCTTCGCAAGTTGAAAGACAAAACAATAATTAACTGCATTTCTATTAATTTTGACAATTAATTTTCACCATAATGAAGAAGGGCTGGGTGAGTATATGCAGAGATTAACGCCCGATGCAACTGAAACAGTTTAGATCATTTCTGAAATGGTCTAGACAGCCAATCGCTTGAATATTATATAAATATTATCAAGAAATACTCACCAGGGACAAAATAGAGACAAAGATGTTACTCAAAATAATTTCAACAAAGTTACTCTTTTGACACTTTCATAGATAATATAGTTTGTGAAAACTTAAGTTTATTGTTCAATGACGGCAAGTCCGTCGTGTCATTATCAGGCCAATAGGCCTACATGTTATATGTTAGTCAACATATACATTTGTATTTGTGTTGAATTTGTTTTGAATTGGTATGTGTTTTTTGTAAGGAACCAGCTTTTATGGGCACTTGTCCTGTCTGGTGTCCGGCTTTTGACACATAAATATTGTTGTTGTTGTTATTTTACGAACACAGAAATTAACTATCTGTTTACAGACATTTAAGTGACTGTAAAAAATCTCGAATTCTTACCGAGCAGGTACATGAGAAACGAGTTGACAGCGAGGGCAAAAGAGCGCTCATCATCATCGACAACGCTAAAACATCACCAGCAGCAAAATAATATTATAAAAATTCAGCAGAAACTCAATGTGAAAAACGTCACAACAATCTAGGCCTAAGTCATCGATATCAGACGTCGCAAAAATCTCATCCGGTCATTAGCGATTGTGTGTGCTATAATTTACAAAGAATTTATTTGCGCAACCTACATCACTGGCCTGTGATCATTTTAATCATCTTAGCAATTAGCCTTTCATTGGACATCGCAGACAGATCACTGCCACTCATGCACAGTATGTTTGAACTTTGAAATAATGGGCATATACAACGAACGAATGCAATAAAAACTTATAATAAATTATGATTATCAACTATGCCTCGTGTGTCAGAAATGAATTTTAGTTTTACGCAAGTTTAGAGGCCTAAAATAAGTCGAAGATGGCAAACCTCCCTCTCCCCAGAAAAAAGTGAAATTTACACCGCAGAAAAATTAACCAGTGCTTTTGGTGTTTGGTAATGATGTGATATCCTGTCATCACATTGCCGTTTCTTTTGCCCCCGCGTAATAACAAAAACTGGTAATTTCTTCGAAGCAACAATAATGTAATACATGCACACCGAAAGTTGACGACGGTGCCTGGGACATTTCCGACGGAGCGGCTGAGTGACGACACGAACAACACGACAGCGAACACAATCACCATCGAACATTCGGGGACACACAGACCAGGCCGAGCTGTCACGTCGCCATTCACCCAACTCGAGTTCCAAGCGTTTTCGCCGACGCAACGGCAGCCAGAATACGTCTGTGTCGTCGACAAACACAATGCAGGGGGATCCGATTAAACGGAGGTCCAGGGAATCGGGCCCCAAGCTTCCCTTCCACCAAAAAAGGAACTCCCACCAAAACGTTCATTATTTGTCTCGCTACTACGAACTAAAAATTAACTCCCAGTTTCATTGTGAAATTTCTTATACTGATAAAAATCTGATTATTACAGTATATATTACTCAATAATAATTTTTTATTAACCCTAAAGCTTTTGCAATCTCCTAATGACCCCCCTCCCCCACACACACACACACAGCTGGGACCCAAGCCTCCCATCATCTAAATCCAGCCCTGGACAAACAACTGACAGAAGTCAGGAATCTACCATATTACCCTATTACAACAAACGCTCGTTGACCTGTCCTTATGGGCCTACACGAAGTGTTAGGAGACATTGAAAGGACGGCAGAAGCGATGAAATTGATGAGAAGCCGAGAATGCAGATACTGTGCTACACTTTAACACGGTGATTAACTTGGAAAGTCAATGACGGACAAACTCATTTCTAGACTAGCTATCACGCCGTGGGGATTACGTGACACTTCATCGGGTGACACTTAAGGCGTGATTTTGACCGTTCCCGGTTCGGTTTGGTTCGGTTCGGTTCGGAACCGTAGTGATTTTGACGCGTCCGGTTCAGTGAACCGCAAACGCGTTTACGGTTCGGTTCGCGACCAA